>OFGD01000681.1_pt1 | contig 21273 bp, 36 predicted proteins | sample 1521671 | NCBI WGS metagenome assembly OFGD01 (sample SAMEA3504114, study PRJEB24116) | mouse gut metagenome | biome: mouse gut; feature: mouse-associated habitat; material: faeces | place: Denmark | collected 2011 | reverse complement strand
CGGACAAAATGTGCCCAGGACGGCCGAAATAAAGCCGTGGTAGTTCCGTACAGTCTTCGGGCTGTGTCCTATTGCTAAAATATTGATCTCGGATTATATATCTAAGGCCGTAATGTCGTGTATGTTTAGGCCCTGGAATTTTTTAGATATGGTTTTCATGGCACTTTTATAACCCTTTATTGTTGTGGGAGACAATACATTTTTCTTAGCCTCAATATATTCTTCAGCCGCCGCTTTGAAATCCATGCTCTCATGCTTAGTCTGAATCTTCTGTAGCTCATCCGCCATAGCCAACATAGCTTCTTTCTGTGTGGGCTTGTGGTCAAAATTAACCGTGTACATCTGTCCCTTGTACATCTTCCTGACCCGGTAGGATCCGGATCCTCGCTTTTCAATCTTCATGATAACCTCCTTAAAAATGAGTACAAAAATTACACCCAATCATAAACAAATGTTCTGATTGACCAGGTGCCCAGGAGGATGATACACTGTGTGTAGGTTTGGGAGACCTAATGTATCATCCTTCTGGGGTGTATCTAAAGCCGTTCGGTGTTGGTAGCACCGGGCGGTTTTATTTTGGTACAAATAGCTCCTTTTACGATGTATAATTATTTATAGAACAGAAAAGGAGATAAGCGATGGAACAAAATTATAAACATATTGACTGGTCAAAATATCCTAAAAGAGTTACTGATCTTGGAGACATGAACAATAACAAATTAGATATTGCCATTGATGATGTTGACCAGTACACGGCGACATTAAATCGTAACGGTAAAAGTATTTGTGTTGATGGAGTTGTCAAGAGCTGATACTTTCCTTATGGTATCAATCATGCGTTTTTCTATTGGGCTTCCAAATTGTTTTATATTACTAGAGTAAATTTGATTGATGATTTCTCCGTCAATGCTTCCACCTATAGTTAAATACCGGGGGTTTTCCACTTTGTGTTCTTCAAGCATATAATTTGTATTGTCACCTATTATAGAAGTATACATGTTTCCATTATTATGACGTCCAATAATAATAAATGAGGAATGGAAAAATTTTGGTGTTTGCTTATTTCTCATAAAGGAAATAATTATGTTCCAAAAATCATCTATCATATAATTATTGAGGTCATTACCGCTTACATCAGTGATATAATCGAAAGCATAAGTAATATCTTCTAAATATCCGGCAAATCCCAAGATAATATTGTCATTAATTTTCCTGGTTTTATTGCAAGATTCTGATGGCCTTATTGTTCCACCAGCTTTTCCATCGCTCATTATAACAGCATTTGTCTTAGTTGCGTATCCAAGTATTAAACTCATTCGCCACCTTCTTCCCTGTTCTAGGGTTACTTCAGCTCAAGCACTCCGATATGCGGCTCAAAATAAACTACATAGTTATCAACGGTGGTGCAGACTCCGTACTTGCTTCGGTAATATGATATTGATTCTGCTAAGAAATCCTCCGATACATGCAGGTGCTCAGCTGCATCATAAAGGCTTTCACAGTGATGCTTGTACACGTCTATGAGCCCGATCAGGCCGACCAGGCGGTTATATGCATGAACCCGGCCATACCGTTCCTGCTTCCTATTGGCAACAGAGGACTGGTCCAGGATGTCTCCGCACCCGGTGTAATAGTGACCCAGCTCCTCCGCCATGATGCATTTCTTTTCAACTTCTGTTAAGTCTTTTTTAATTGCAATTCTGTTGCCCACTATCCTTCCCTTGTGAGCTTGTAGAGGTTTTTCTTTTGTAATAAGATTATTTCCTTCCGCTTCCAAAAGCAAATTTTCATATTCAGTCAAGATATCACCTCGTAAATTATTTTAGAAATTTTCGTCGTTCATAATATCATCATCAAACTGCTTTTCCTCTTCTGTGGCACCTTCAATGGGATGTGCGGCATTTATGTATACGACGTCTTCATTAACATACCGCGGAACCATTGTCAGCTCCTCAACCCTCTTTGTGGCTTCATGCTTGCCTATGTCGTTGAGCTGTTCGTAATACTGCATGATTTTTGGAACCTTTTGTGATGGAAGCTCCATATCTTCAGATTTTCCAACAATCCATGCAGGATTCACATTTAAAGCTATGGCGATTGACTCAACAACAGGAATTTTTATAGTAGTAATCTTTCCAGTCTCATAGCGTTGTATAGTAGATTTTGCAACACCTACTTTTTTTGCGATATCATCCAAAGTAACATCTCTTAAATCACGAGCATGTTTGATTCTATTTCCTATTTCTGCATTTGTCATGTTGAATCACCTCTCTATGACAGACATTATATTATATTTTATTGCGTAATGCAATAGCAAAAACAAAATAATTTAAAAAAAGTTGCGCAGAGCTATTGACATATTTGTTGCATAATGCTACTATTGATTCAGACGAAAGGAGGAATAAACTTGATTAACACAAATAAAATCAAGGGTAGAATGGCAGAATTGCAGATAACCCAGAAAGATGTTGCTAATTCGTTAGGACTTGCACAGCCAACTATTAATCAGAAAATAAACAATATTCGTCCTATGGATTTAAATGAAGCTGAACAACTTTCAGATTTATTGCATATTAAGCCAGAGGAATTTGCTGTTTATTTTTTTTACAACGGAAGTTGCACAGCGCAAAATAAAGGAGGCGAAACATATTTTTTGGAGTAAGGATGGGAGGTGAATGCGATGGCAATTAAAGGTGCGAGGAGTATCGCGGAATATGCAATCAGGAAATGGATGGTCCAGGAGGGTTTGGTAGAGGAGTATTTTTCCCTTACTGTGAGAGGTAATGAGGGGTTTTTGACAGACCGGGAGGGCAATTCCTTGGAGCTGGAATATGAACCCCTTACAAAAATGGTGCATGTGAAGGAATAGGATGCTCCAGAGTGGGCTTCCAGATTTTATCAAAAGGAGGACAAGTATCATGAGGAAACTCGCAAGAGCAGTTGCAAAAACAAATATGGCGAATCGGGGCATACATAAACCCTGCCGGAAGGACATCCGTGTCAAGGACGGATCTGCAATGACGAGCTACTTTGCCCTGAACTGGCGCGAATATGTCTAAGCAATACGTCCCTGGGACGTGAATAATGTGGAGGTGATATAAGTGCCGCGGGTGGCAATTAAGAAAAAGGATTATCTCCAGACGGACCTACGAGAGTGGATGAATGGGCGCATGAAGAGTCTGGGAAAGACCCAGGCGCATATGGGAGAATTACTACATATCACCCAGCAGGGGTTTGGAAATAGGCTTAAGCAGGGGAAGTTTGAAAATGTACAATTGTATGTGATTTTCAAGGAGCTTCAGGCGACAGATGAGGAAATCTTAAAACTGATGAAAATGTAAGAGCAAAAAAAGCTCCGTGTCCTGCGCGTGGTGTGTATACACCACCTCTCCTTTCATGAGGTGTACAGCTATGCCATAGGCTGTGCACCACGCGGAGGGCACGGGGAAAGGAGGAGCAGTGCCACTAACTAAATTAAGAGTGAAATTTTGGGGAGACGATGGCCAGGAGGAGTATGTTGGGTTTCAGACCATGTCCCGGGCGCGGGAATTTTATGACAGCCTTGCGATAGCAGAGATCCAGAAATACAACCCTCACAAGCATGAGTATGAGACAGTGGTTCCTGCAATTTTTCAGGGATAAAAAGGCGATGGACTGTCAGAAGGAGGATAACGTGACGTTAAAACAGATTTTTGCTTTGGGGATTATTAATAACAAAACAAATGTTTGGCTTCGAGGACATAAAAGCGCTACTATTGCGTTCGGACGTTGGTATCAGGAGAAAATCCTGGATCACATGAATACTGTGGTCAGAAATTTTACCTGGTATGATAACAACACTGTGTCTATCGAATTGGACTTAGAGGTTTCAGATGAAAGTATCGAGATTCAGGAAAGCGCAGCGAACCTGGAGAATTAGGAGCTTGGCAGACGCTGAAGAAAGGAGTAACAGTGTTTAAAACGGAAATCATACCTATTCCGCAGGCGAGTCCATATGTAACTCTCATGCTGATCTCTATGGGGATCCTGGAAGTAACGAACTATGGACTGAGGTGTCGTGAAGACAACCCAGCGACTACTTATTCTACGGCCGCGGGAAAAAGCGAGGAATGTATCACCGTCACGTGGGAGCTGCGTGGAGGTGTCAAGTGAATACTCTGGAAATGGATATGTTTAGTGACGGTCTTGTGATGGACTGTCCATGGGATGATGCGGAGTATCAGATACCGGACAGGGCAAGGATGAAGAGGGAAAGACAAGCTTACGAAGAGGCGGAAAGAAAGGGTAGGGAAGATGGTTAAGGTTGGAGATATTGTAAAAACAAAAGAAAAGGCAGGGAACCGGATTCTTCCGGCTGTTGTAACTAAACTCCCATGTCCTGCACACTTGACACCACCATAAATGAAACCTTTTGGGCAAGCCTGGGTTTGCAATTGTTATTTTCTGGCCGTATACTATAAGCAACGGCAAAGATCGATGTTATTTTGGGCCTGTAGCCCGTTAACTAAACTGATTTTTGGCTTCCTCATTTGCACCACCATCTGTCCAGCTGTTTGTGCAGCAAAAGGACGTACAGTAAAATGATAAGAGACAGGAAGCCATGCCGTAAATTCTTCCAGGAGGTGTCACTATGGAAAAAGTTTACGACAAATGTTGTGGTATTGATGTTCACAAAAAACTCATCGTGGCCTGCTTTAAATGCGGCAAAAAGCAGGAAGTACGGGAGTTTGGCGCAACAACCAGGGAGCTTCTTAAGCTTGCCGACTGGCTGGGCAGCGGCGGCTGTGAAATGGTCGCCATGGAAAGCACAGCTTCTTATTGGAAGCCTCTTTATAACATCCTTGAATCTTCCGGCCTGAATGCCATGGTTGTAAATGCGCGCCACATGAAAGCTGTGCCGGGACGCAAAACAGATGTCAAGGATGCAGAATGGATTGCTGACCTGCTCCAGCACGGCCTGCTCCAGGCCAGTTATATCCCGGATAAGGACCAGCGGGAACTCAGGGAGCTTGTCCGTTACCGCAAAAGCCTGGTCGGGGAGCGCACCAGGGAACTCAACCGTCTCCAGAAAATGCTGGAGGGTGCCAATATCAAGCTTTCCGGCACAGTATCTGACATTAACGGAAAGAGCGCCAGAAGCATCCTGGAGTACATCCTTACCGGAGAGTCCTTTGATGATGCCAAGTACGATGAAATGTACGGCAATAAGATAATCGCCCACAATCTCAAAGCGACAAAGGAGCAGATTATCGATGACCTAAATGGCATCATATCCCCGCTGCAGCGGAAAATGATGCGTACGCTGCTGAAGCATCTCGATGAGCTGAACAGCCATATCCATGAGCTGGATGATGACATTGACAGTTTCATGAAGCCAGAAGAAAAGCAGGCTTCCGCGGCGATCCAGGATGTCACCGGCATAGGCAACACCAGCGCACAGGCAGTGATCTCCGTCATAGGCACAGACATGGGGCGCTTTCCGGATGATGCGCACATTGCTTCATGGGCGGGGCTGTGCCCCGGTGAGAATGAAAGTGCCGGGAAACGGAAATCCGGGAAAACCCGTAAGGGAAATGCCCTTTTGCGGGAGACGCTGGTCAACTGTGCACATGCTGCAGTAAAAAACAAGAAATCCTATTTCTACGCACAGTTTATGAGGATAAGTGCGCACCGTGGAAAGAAACGTGCATATGTGGCTGTTGCACATTCCATGTTGGTCGCAATATACCATATCCTGAAGGATGGTGTGGTTTTCAAGGATCTGGGTGCTGATTACTATAATCAATTCAATAAGGAACGCAAGATTAAAGCGTACCTGAAAAAGCTGAAAGCGTTAGGCTGGGAAGATTCTGCCGCAGGACAACCTGCCTAATCATACATGAGAGTCTAAAAGACTCAAAAATATACTATAGGGGTAGTCTGCGCTTTTTTAGCTAAAACAAAGGTTAGGTTTCACAGTAAGGTTTATATGAAAAGTAATGGATATGGTAGCTCGGAAAAAGTAGTTGGTTGTGTAGATGTTCTTTTTTCCGATGGAACATACGGTAATAGGTCATCGAAGAAATTTGAGGAAACCGGAAGGCGTATCAATATACAGAGCGTGTTGGATTCCATTAACGTGTTGGATTCCATTAAATAATATATTGAGGAAGGATTGGAAATTGAAAGCTGGAGATAAGGTGACATGGAAGAGCCAGGCGCAAGGCTCTTGGACAGAAAAGCATGGAACGGTAATCGCAGATATCCCGGCGGGAGTGGGGGCAATGCAGCATATCCCATCTGGCACAAAGAAGAGCCATTCCAGGGTTGACAAGGACATAAGCTCCATCGACAGGGTGCTTGTGGCGGTTCCGGCTGGCAAGGATGGGAAGACTACTCACTATTACTGCCCGAGGAAAAGCGTGCTGGACATACAGGTGAAGGAGGGATGAAGGTGAGCGAAGTAACAGCAGTAATCATACAGGAGAGCGCAAAGATATCCTGCAACTTCGAGCAGGTGGAGAAAGCGTTGCAGGACAGGCTTTCGGAATACAAAGGAGCCGTGTTCACGGAAGACAGCAAGGCCATGGCAAAGAAGCATGTTGCCAGCCTGAGGGCAGAGAAGAAAAAACTGCAGGACAACCTTCGGGACGCGAAGAAGGAATACATGAAGGAGTGGGACAGATTTGAGCCTCAGGCGAAGGAACTGATTGGCATGTATGACCCTGTTATTGACTTGATAAATGGTCAGATACAGGGCCATGAAGCGAAGCGAATCGAGAGGAAAAGAGAGCTGATAGCGGGCATATATGGAGAGCTGGTTCCGGAGTCTCTCAGGGATTACATCCCACTGACAGGCATCTATGACCGGAAGTGGGAGAATGCGACCACAAAGGAAAAAGACATCAGGAACGAGATATCCAGCTTGGCTGAAAAGACGCAGAAGGACTTGGCCGCCATCCAGAAGATGGATTCCGAGGCGGTAGAAAAGGCCATGGAAGTGTACAGGAGAAGGCTTGACCTTTCGGAGGCCATGTCATACATAAGCTCTTATGAAAACCAAAAGAAAGAGATACTCACCAGGGAGCAGGAGAGGCAGCGCCGGGAGGAAGAGGAGCGTGTCCGCCGCCAGGAGCGAGAGCGGCTCCTGGCCGAACAGAGCGCCCGGGAAGAGAAGGAAGCCGCCCTCCGCCAGGTAGAGAGGGAGAAACAAGAGTCCCTGCGGCGTGCCGAGGAAGAGAAGGCGGAAGCCTTAAGGATGGCGGAACTGGAGCGCCGGGAGGAAGCCAGGAGGGCAGAAGCGGAAAAGGCTGCAGCAGTGGAGCAGGCAAGGGCGGAAGCGGCACAGGAAGTGATCGACAGCCTTGCACCGGATATTGATGAAGAGGAAGAGACTGAGTTCTGTGTCTGCAATGTCATTTTGACTAAAAGACAAAAAGACGCATTGGAGACATACATGAACAGCGTTGGCATTGATTGGGAATGGGTTTGATGGAAAGCATGATTTAGAGGGAATAAGATGGGATTGACAGAGAAATTATCCTGTATACAGCAGAAAATCAAAGTTCCTAAAAATCTGTACAACAAATTTGGGAACTATCCTTACAGAAATGCAGAGGGCATATTGGAAGCGTTCAAGCCTTTTGAGTCTGAATACAAGGTCGCCCTCATTGTGACTGACGATATGTCAGTCATTGGAGACAGGATCTATGTGAAGGCAATTGCCAGCCTTATGGACTGCGAATCGAACGAGGTAATATCTACTACTGCATTTGCCCGGGAAGCATCTGAAAAGAAAGGGATGGACGATGCCCAGATAACGGGATCTGCATCATCCTATGCCAGGAAATATGCATTGAATGGCCTGCTTCTTCTAGATGACACAAAAGATGATGATGCAGATGAAGGCCATGAAGATAAGAAGGATAAATCCAATTCAGGTAGGTCAACTGGAACAAAAAGAAAAAATGGACAGAATATACAGGACAATATGGCTCTTCTTCGCAAACAGCTGACCGAAGAGTGCATACGTACTGGAAGAGGGAAACTCTTCTTGAAAAAAAAGTATTCTGTTGAAAATCCGGAAGATTTATCTGAAGACCAACTGTCGGATGCAATAGAGACGCTGAAACAGGTGCCTGACAAGAAGGTATCCTAATGAAGTTCACGGCAAGGATCAAGGACATCGGCCGAACTTTGTCCGGCAGTCTGACGATAACCCTGGAAAGCCATCAGATGGACGCAGCGGCAGCGACAGAGCTGTCCCAGGTGGACGGACTAGACGTGGAGATTAAGAAAAGGCGGAAGAAGCGTAGCCTTGACGCGAATGCCTATTACTGGAAGCTTGCGTCAGAGGTGGCGGACGCGCTCCATGTGAGTAAGTCTTACATCCACAACTATCTGCTCCGCAAATATGGCCAGATTGAAATTATAGATGGCCAAGGCGTGTACATAGTCATTCCAGATACCGAATCGGCTCAGAAGTCTGTGGATGAGGCACAGACATATCATCTCATGCCTACATCCCAGGTTAAGGAAGGGAAAGGCGGTATCATGTACCGTACATACATGATGCTGAAGGGATCCAGTGAGTATGACTCAAAAGAAATGTCATGCTTGATAGAAGGACTTATCGGAGAATGCAGGGAAATGGGCATTGAAACCATCCCTCCTGAGGAGTTAGAAAGGATGATGGCCGCATATGGCAGGAAAATTGAAAAGCATACTAACAGATGATCTTGAGCACTGTTATGTTACTGGGAGCAACAGAGTGTCCATACATCATGTATTCCCGGGAACAGGAAGGAGAAAAAAGTGCGACAAGTACGGATTCGTAGTCCCACTTGAACCAGGGCTGCATAATATGTCCAGTGCATCTGTTCACAGCAATCCTAATACTGGACTGGACTTACGGCTCAAACAGAGCTGCCAGAAGTACTATGAGGAGTACTGTGGTTCCAGAAAAGAATTTATCTTAGAATTTGGAAAATCTTATCTTTGATTATTGAAACTATTAACTCATTTTACTGTTACAGATTTATCACAACCCATGGCGGCGGGGTGATACGCCGCCTATACAATGGAATATTTTTTATTTATACCTGGAACTCTTAATAATCTAAATGACTATATATCTGCGGAACGCTGTAACCGGCACAAGGGTGCCAAAATGAAAGCAGATAATGGAAAGATTGTTGCAGCTGCAATAATACAGTGCTTAAGGGGTGTGAAGATTGAAAAGCCAGTGTATATGGAGTATTTATGGGTTGAACCTAATAGACGAAGAGATCTTGATAACATATCATCTTTTGGCAGGAAGGTGATCCAGGATTCTCTGGTAAACGCTGGAGTTTTGCATGATGATGGATGGAAGTATGTGACGGGTTTTTCGGATATGTTTCAGGTCGATAAAAACAACCCGCGAATTGAAGTAAAGATAAAAGAGGTATGACAAGTTGCTGCTTACAGATGTGTGTCTTTGAATGAGATGCTGTCTGATGGGTGGTGAAGTACCAGTAAGGAAAGGTAAGCTGATATGGCAGGCAGACCTCCAAAGAAGGGGATATCTTATGCCGGGTGGTCAGTTGACATTTTCGATAATGAGCCAAAAATAGATATGCTTTTGGATGCTCATGGGTGGAATGGTTTCGCAGTTTATTTTTACCTGTGCCAAAGAGCATATGGAGGGGAAGGATACTTCTATAAATGGGGCTATGACGCTTGTGCATCCACGTCACGAAAGATGGGCGGCGGCATCGGTTCTGGTACTGTCCGGGAGGCAGTGGGCTACTGCTTACAGATTGGTCTCTTTGATAAGGGGCTGTTTGATAGGTGGGGAGTCTTAACCAGTAGAGGTATTCAAAGGAGATATTGGGAAGTCGTAAAGGCAAGAGACGTGCGAACCGTGATTTCCGATTACTGGCTTCTGCAGGAGGATGAATGCAGAGGTTTAATAAAAGCACCCTTAAATAGCAATTTATCAGAGGGAAATGACAATTACCCGGAGGGAAATAAGGATAACGATATGCGAAACAGGAATTTCCCCGCACAAAAGAAAAGTAAAGGAAAGAAAAGGAAAGAAAAGGAAAAAGAAAAGGAAATTCCGCGTGTGCAGCGATTTGATGAATTTTGGGTAGCCTATCCCAATAAACAGAGGAGGTACCTTGCAGAAACAGCTTATTGCAGCTTGGTAATATCAGGTACTGTAGCAGAAGAGGAGCTTATCACTGCAGCTCAAAATTATGCTGTATACGTAAAGGAGTCTGGAGACAAAATGTTTCTACCAAATAATTTTCTGGAGAAATGTGTTTTCCAAGACTATCTGAAGAAAAAGGATGTGGCTTCACAGGAAAAACAGGAACTTCGACAGGAGCAGGATGAGGAACTGGTTGGGGATGATGAGGACTGGTGGAAGTATGGTCCTAACAGCCTGGAGGGATAATGCAGGATGTATGAATTTAAAGAGAACGATGTTTTTCGATTTGCGAATTTTATACACGCGCAGACAAAGGAGCGTAATGCAGAACTGTTCTTTAAATTGTGTCCATACTGCAATCCGAAACCTACAAGAGATAATTTAAATTCTTTTTCGATAAGCCTTAAAACAGGGCAATTTAAATGCTTGAGGGCTTCTTGCGGTGTAACAGGAAATCTTGTCACGCTTTCTAAGGACTTTGATTTTTCTCTGGGAAATGAAGTGGATGAGTATTATCGACCTAAAAGGCAGTTTCGCAAAATGAAAACACCTGAAAAGCCGATTGAGCCAAAGCCCCAGGCAATAAAATATTTAGCTGGAAGAGGAATTCCCGAGACGGTCATAAGGAAGTACCAGATAACAGTGCGGACCGATCATCCTAACATACTTGTCTTTCCTTTCTTGGATGAAAATGGCAGAATGCAGTTCGTGAAGTACAGAAAGACCGACTATGATCGGGAAAAGGATAAAAACAAGGAGTGGTGTGAATCCAATTGTCGTCCAGTGCTTTTTGGAATGGCGCAATGCACAGATTTTAATCGACTTGTAGTTACGGAGGGGCAGATAGATAGCCTGTCTGTGGCAGCGGCAGGAGTACAGAATGCTGTATCAGTCCCGAATGGGGCAAAGGGTTTTACTTGGATTCCGTATTGTTGGGACTGGATGAACAAGTTTAGCCAGGTTGTAGTGTTTGGAGATTATGAAAATGGCCATATTACTTTACTTCAGGAATTATCTGCTAGGCTGAAATGTACTGTAAAACATGTGAGGGAAGCAGATTATAAGGACTGCAAGGATGCAAATGAGCTTTTGCAGAAATACGGACCTGAATGGGTGAGAAACTGTGTCGAAAATGCTGTCATGGTTCCGGTGAGAAGAGTGGTGGACCTGGCAGATGTAAAAAGAGTAGACATTTTCAACTTGCAGAAACTGAAAACGGGAATTGGGCAGCTTGACCGGCTATTGTATGGCGGGCTTCCGTTTGGAGGGGTAGTTCTCATATCCGGAAAACCTGGGGAGGGAAAAAGTACTATTGCCAGTCAGATTCTGGTAAATGCTTTGTATCAGGGGCATAAGTGCTTTGCATATAGTGGGGAGCTTTCAAACTATCAGTTTCAAGCTTGGATAGATTTCCAGGTCGCTGGAAGGTCACATGTATTTGAGTATCAGAACCAGTGGGGAGACTCAAACTATAAAGTTTCTGACACAAACCGGAAGCTAATATCGGACTGGTACAAAGGAAAGTGTTTTCTGTATGACAGCGATATGATTGAAGGGGATGAAAAAGAAAGTTTGACAGTGACGGTGGAGAATGTCGTAAAGAAGTATGGTGCAGATGTCGTTCTTCTTGATAACTTGATGACGGCTCTGGACTTTGAGGATGTTTCTGCATATGACAAATATGATAAGCAGAGCTTATTTGTCAAAAAACTTGCCCGGCTTGCCAGGAACTGTAATGTATTGATTCTTCTTGTGGCTCACAAACGTAAAAATAATTTTACAAAGAATGAGAATGATGAAATAAGTGGAAGCGGGGATATTTCAAATCTTGCTACTGTCACAATTGCCTACGAGAAGGACAGTAGCTTGCGGGAAGATCAGCGAAGGTTGAAGGTTTCCAAAAATCGGCTGTTTGGAAAGACAGAAACTGAGGGATATGTTCTTGAGTTTGATGAGAAGTCAAAGAGGATATATGGTATGGGGGACGATCTTGATTTTGACTATGGTTGGGATGTAAGTGAAGCGGCACGTCTACAAAGCAAGTGGACGGTCGCGGAAAATGGTGAAGAAACACCTTTTGATTAGTGAGGGCTGTATATGGCAGGTGTAGATTTTCCCAAAGGATCACGGGAATGGGTCATGATCGCAGAGTTTTGGATTCTCTGTAAAAGGTATTGGATTGTTGAGGATAATGACGAATGGTGGAATGAGGTGACGGATGCAGCAAACATATTTTGCAAAAAGTATGAGGATATTATTTTACCACGAATGCTTGCGGATGCATTAATTAGATTTTTGGAGTGTAAAAGAAATAGAGAATTAGAGCATGGGGAGGAAGCACATGGAAAACATTGATTACAGCAAATTGGAGGATATTACGGTAAAGAATCAGAGCGAGCTTGACGCCATTCCGGATAACTTCGCAGGGCGGATCTATATTGATTTCGGGACGGTGTGGAACAAGGCTGTCGTTAGAAAGAATTATTGTAAGCGTGTCGTGGCCCGGGGGAACAGCAGTGTCGAGGCCTGGGAGAACAGCAGTGTCGAGGCCTGGGAGAACAGCAGTGTCGTGGCCCGGGGGAACAGCAGTGTCGTGGCCCGGGAGAACAGCAGTGTCGAGGCCTGGGAGAACAGCAGTGTCGAGGCTAATGGAAATGTTCAAGTGGTTGATCTGATGAGAGGGGGACGGGTCGAAATCACTGGTAATGCCAGGGTTGTGTATATGCCAAAGACAATTGAGGAATATTGTTCGTTCTATGGTATAAAGCATGATAAAAAAACTGGAAGATTCTTTAAGGCTGTGCATAAGAAAAATGGTGTATATTTCTCTGATCGGGATTCGGATTTTGTTTATGTGATTGGGAAAACAGTAGCTGCGGATTACCTTGATCCAGATCCAACTGACGACTGCAGTCATGGGATACATATTGCATATCTGGCTTGGGCGCTTGATTTTGGCTGTGAGTGGGATGATCTGGCAATCTTGGAGGTCGGAGCTGAGCTTGATGGAATTGTTCTCCCTTGCGGATGCCCAGGGAAGGTAAGATGTGCTGAAGTGATGGTGTTGAGAGAGGTTCCTTTGGAAGAATGTGGAGTATATGGGAAGATATTGGCAAAGCGGCGCAAGGCTATGGAGGAAAGATGCCAAGAATAGAAGAAAAGCCATTACAGGATAGGCCCGCTGTAATTTTTAAGGCATTTTATAGTTCAAGCTCCATGAACTATAACAAGAATTATGTGGATACCCAAAGTGCTGCTAAGGCACAGAGGGCAATGTGCAATTACATGTGCAGACATAAAATATATGATGTACAGATTAGCAGAAGAGAGAACGTGTTGCGCCTGAAAAAGAACGAAGCCTATCAAAAGACACAAGATTACAGATCTAAGGTTATGAAGAAGTTTTTAAAGACAATTTAACTTTCAGAAAGGAGCCGGAACCTTCCCGGGAATAAGGCGCGCCGGGTTCCTTGATGAAAATATGAGCGAACCATACAGAAGCAAAGTATATACAGATAGGCCAGATTATGCTGACCTTGATGCTCCGGAAAAATTCCAAGCGATAACAGGGATTATAATGACGCATCTCAGACAGCACCCGAGGGCCATATGCTCTTATTCAGGGGGAGCGGACAGCGACATTATGATTGACCTGATTGAGTCAGCGAGGAAAATTTCTCCGTCCCTTCCGCCGGTCAAGTATGTATTCTTCAATACAGGCCTGGAGATGAATGCCATAAAAGACCATGTAAAGGCAACTGGGGAAAAGTATGGAGTGGAAATTGAAGAAGTTAGGCCGAAGGTTGGCATTGTGCAGGCGGTGAGGGAACATGGTGTTCCATTCGTGTCAAAAATAATGTCTGCTGGACTTGAGGGGTGGCAGAAAAAGGGGATCCTCCTGCAAATAGCTGATGAATATGAACAGGCAGAGAATAAGGCGGCAAAAAGACGGGAGCTGAGTGAGAGGTTTCCCAAATGTGAGAGCATAATCAATTTTTTATGTTGCTGCAATTCAGCGGGTGAGCCAAGACCGAATATACAGCTTGTGATTAACTCGTCAAAATATATGCGAGATTTTATTGGTGAGTACCCACCGGATTTTCAGATCAGCGCAAAATGCTGTGATTATTGCAAAAAACAGGTGGCACACAGTGTCCAGAAAGATTATGAGATGATAATTACCGGGGAGCGCAGGGACGAGGGTGGAATGCGGTCGGTGCCCAGAAAAGATAATACGGCGCTCTGCTTTACGGAGACAAGTAGCGGGCAGTACAGGTTCAGGCCGCTTTACTATGTCACAGACAAAGACAAGGACTGGTACAAAGCACAGTTTGGGATTAGATATTCGGATGCATATGAGGTTTATGGTCTCACAAGGACAGGATGCTGTGGTTGTCCAATCTCATATAAGGCGGTAGATGACCTGGAGAAGATACGCCCATACGAGCCCAATGTTGTGAAGGCCGCATGGAATATATTCGGAAAAAGCTATGAGTATCGTAAGAAGTATAACGACTACAAGAACTCTAGATTAAAAAAGGAAAAAGAAAATAAGGCAAATGCGAGTGGACAGATGGAAATATTTGACTACATAGAAGAGTGAAGGAAAGGAGCCGCCTCCGGCCGGGGCAACGCTATAGCAGGCTCTATAAAGAAAATGATAAATGGCGAACTGATAGTTGATAATTTCGCAGGTGGCGGCGGTGCCAGCACAGGCATAGAGATGGCAACAGGGGTAAGCGTGGATATTGCTATCAACCATGACCCAGAAGCCATACGGATGCATAAAACCAACCATCCGGGCGCAACTCATTACTGTGAATCTGTATGGGATGTTGATCCGGTAAGAGCCTGCGAAGGGCATCCTGTAGCACTGGCATGGTTTAGTCCGGATTGCAAGCACTTCTCCAAGGCAAAAGGGGGCAAGCCCAAAAACAAAAATATTCGGGGGCTTGCATGGGTAGTGTTGCGGTGGGCGGGAATGGTCAGGCCGCGGGTCATAATGTTGGAAAACGTAGAGGAATTCAGGACATGGGGGCCGCTGAACCGGGGACATAGACCTATCAAGACAAAACAGGGTACAACATTCCAGAAGTTTATAAGCCAGCTGCAGGAGCTGGGGTACCAAGTAGAGCACCGGGAGTTGACGGCGGCAGACTATGGAGCGCCGACAATGCGCAAGCGGTTCTTCCTGATTGCCAGATGTGACTGCAGGCCGATTGTCTGGCCGGATCCGACACACGCCCCGGCAGGCAGTCTGGAGGTTGTAGCAGGCTTGCGGAAGCCTTACATAGGTGCATATACTCAGATAGACTTTTCCCTGCCGTGCCCTAGCATTTTCGATACAGCGGAGGAAATCAAGGAGAAACACGGTATCCGGGCGGTCAGGCCGCTGGCAGAAAAGACCATGGACAGGATCGCCAGAGGAATAAAGAAGTTTGTGTTAGATAATCCTGACCCATATGTTGTACAAGAGGGTGAAAAGATGTTATCTCCGGTATTAATACAATATCACTCTGAGACATCGAAGGATGAAGTTCGTGGACAGGGGATAGAAGATCCCATCATGACAGTAGACACATCCAATCGGTATGGACTGGTAACATCGTTCCTGAGTAAATTTTATAAAAGTGGTATAGGACAAGATTTGAGGGAGCCGTTGCATACGGTCACATGTTCTCCAGGGCACTTTGGAGAGGTTAGGGCTTATCTGATTAAATATTATGGGCAGGGTACTGGACAGGACATAAAGGAGCCGCTGGGCACGGTGACGGCACAGGACAGGTTCGGCTTGGTGACTATCCAAGGGGAGGACTATAAGATATCAGATATTGGGCTACGGATGCTGAGTCCGAAAGAATTGTATGGGTGCCAAGGCTTTCCGGATGATTACGTTATTGCTAGGGATTATACTTGGAAGAACTATCCAAAGAGTGAACAGGTAAAGCGGTGCGGAAATGCGGTGTGTCCTCCCATACCAGCGGCATTGGTCAAAGCGAACCTGCCTGAGTTGTGCAGAGGGAGGAAAACAGAGGCAGGAAGTAATCTGGATGAACTATGAGCATTATACGCAAATGTCTTTATTTGATTTGGGGGTGTGATTATGCGGACAAAATGTGGTACCTGTCTGTGCGATACTTGCTTGGGGACGTGTTGCAAGCGTAAAAATTGTAAAGGTAAAGTATCAGTCTGCGAGCAATATCAGGGCTTCCGGCAGGAGAGCATTTTTGTCCAAGATACGGGGAAGCAGAGCAATCCTGCTCCCCGGGCCTCATGGGAATCATATGGCCTTGGGGATAAGGCTTACCGGAAAAAGCTTTATCTCCTTTGCCAGTCAGGTAAGTACCGAGGCTTAGTCAGGCAGGCCGCATACCAGGCCAGTGAAGAGATCGCGGAGTATATCATCAAATCAGTAACACAAAAGAAAAGCTATGGCAAGATAGAGTTTGATAGGAAATTAGGCAGGATATGCGTCTGCCAGACAGACTTTTATGGGTACAGGCGGCTGTTTTATCATCTGTTTGATTTGGAGGTTAGGAGGATAGGGAAGTGAGTTTTAGGGTAGAGGGGATCAATGGAATATGTCATCACGCATACGATAATCCTGAAGTTATATGTTTTAGGGATGTTGCTGATGATGCCCATGTGTCTTATTGGTATGAGTGGCAAGGGATAAGCCAAAGCATTTCTATGCAGCAATTTTTTGTGGAAGTAGGGAAATGCGGATTGAGCGCAGAGAAGCTTTCGGTCAGAGCATTTGAAGATGAAAGCGGAATCATTATAGACTATGGATTGAGGCATCAGTTTTGGATTCCGAAAATTGTTATTGATAACAATGACTGGGATTTAGAATATCTTCGCACATCACTTGGGGACAGACTTGACAACCAAGATATAGAGCTGAAACCGTGTCCGTTCTGCGGTGGAAAAGCGAAGATTATGGTAGTGCAAGAATTAAGACTTGGTGGAGATGAAGGATTTGTAATTCAATGTGAAGACTGCTACATGAATACAGCTTCGATTAATGGTACATATTCCTCAAACTCAACCGATGCCATAGAATTGTGGAACAGAAGGGTATAATTTGGTACAACTCTCTCTAAAATCTCCTGTATAATATCATTAGGGGATTTAGGGGGATTGTGGAAAGAGATGGAAATATGGATAGATTGACATATAAAACAAATGGTAAGTATCTGAACACAATAAGCGAACAGGCGCCACCATATGCTGTAGATTGCGATATTGATATGGCCATAGCAAAACTGGCAGAATACGAGGACCTTGAGGAACAAGGAAAACTGCTGAAACTGCCCTGCGCAGTGGGGGATACGGTATATACAAACCATTCAATGAAGGGGTGGTATTTCAGGGAAAAAGGTAGGCCATACGCTGCAGAAGTCGTGTTTATTGGAATCAACAGCACAGGAGGTTTCATAAATGTTGAAATCGGTGCCGGGCATATGACGCAGTTTCAGATTTCAGACCTTGGAAAACGGTTTTTCCTCACCAGAAAAGAAGCTGAAGCAGCATTGAAAGAAGTAGGAGAATGACAGGGAAAGGATAGGGAAATGAATAAATTGAGAAGATGTAAAGGGAAATGTAACATATATGAAAATGGGAAATGGCATAGCATGGAGTTTGAATTGGGTTATTTCCATGAATGGGGAATGAACTATGAGGAATTTTGTGATAGCGGACCCGGAAATTATTCTGTTGCAATTGTAGAGTTACCAGACGGAAGAATCGTTATGCCTGTCGCAAATGATATTGTTTTCCTTGATTTGATTACGGAATGACAGGCAGAAAGTATTTGCAGATTGAGGTGATGAGAAGTGGCTGCCAGGCTGACGGATAAACAGAAAAAAGAAATGATTGCAGATTATGCTGAATCTGGCAGCTACAGGGCTACAGCAAAGAAATTTGGCGTATCCGCAATGACTGTAAGGTCAGTGTGTACAGGAAATCCGGAAACTGTACAGAAGTGTACACAAAAAAGAGAACAGAACACCGCCGAAATTTTGGATTATCTGGATTCCAGAAAAGAGAAAGCGAAAGATGTATTGGATGCTTATATAGAAGCGCTGAAAAAGCCAGAGAAAATAGAAGCGGCGAAGCTGTCAGAGATTGCTACTGCTATGGGGATTGTGATAGATAAATTCATTAACAATCCAATGAAACACCAGTTGGATAAACAGAAGCTTGAAATCGAACTCCTGAAGCTGGAGAGCCAAGTCAAGGATAGTCAGCCGGAGGAGGAAGCAGAGGACAACTTCATGGACGCGCTGAACGGGACAGCGGCGGAAGTGTGGGAGGAAAGCGAGGTAGAGGAAAATGAAGATTGATTTAACAAAATCCTGAATCCGTGAAGTTCAACTTGGTACAATTGCCTTTAACCCATATTTTATAGGAATTTCTTGGATTTAAACACGAAAATTTATTCACCCATTGGGTGATAAAAATTTAGTGTTTCAAAAAGCCGGAATAAGGCATAAATACTGGCTTTCTAAACTTAATTATGAATTGAACTTTACGGATTCAGGAAAATTAGAAAAGAAATTTTGGTTTGAAGATGAACATGGAAACGAGGTAAGCGAAGATAATCCTAACGCTTGCTATTACAGACGTTGTTTTCCATTAGAATTACATCAAGTCATTGATGAATATTGTTACCACCCAAAAAATCCGATTATTAAATTCTTTTGCAGGAAAAGCAGGAGATTTGATAAGTGGATTTCAAAAGGAAAGCAAAAGACATTCAGAACTATCCTTGATTGCACAACTACATACGGTAGCGGTCAAGAATGTATCGTTGCTATGGTAAACAGCGGAGATTATACACTTGGACAGGCGATATGGATATATGCTAACGCTTGCGAACGGTGTATGAATGTTCTTCTATACAAATACCTTGACGGAAAAGATGGGTATGCGGAGTTTTCCGAGGAATGGAAGAAAGCAAATACAGAATGTGGCTTTTGCAAAGGAGATAGTCATTGAGTGACATCAACACCCGTATAGAAAACATCCGCAAAGGCATAGCAAAACGTGCCGCCGCCATGAAAGCAAAGGTGCAGAAGCAAGGCTTCCAGTTTAAGCCATTCTCCACCAAGCAGAAGAAAGTCCTTGCCTGGTGGTGTCCTGCAAGCCCGGTCAAGGACATGGACGGGATTATAGCAGACGGGGCAATCAGGAGCGGGAAAACGCTCTCCATGTCACTGTCCTATGTGTTCTGGGCAATGGATACATATAACCTGCAGATATTTGGAATGGCAGGGAAAACAATAGCTTCTTTCCGTAGAAACGTCATATTTTGGCTGAAGCTGATGTTGAAAAGCAGAGGATATACAGTCATAGACCATAGGGGTGACGACCATTATCTCATTATCAGCAAGGGAAATAAGACAAATTACTTTTATATTTTCGGCGGAAACAATGAGCGTTCTCAGGATTTGGTGCAGGGGATTACTGCGGCAGGCTTCTTCTTTGATGAAGTTGCTTTAATGCCGCAGTCATTTGTGAATCAGGCAACCGGGCGTTGTTCCGTTGAGGGTTCAAAATATTTCTTCAACTGTAATCCGGGCGACCCGAAACACTCTTTTAAAACTGATTGGATAGACCAAAGTGGGGAAAAGAACCTGATATATCTTCACTTCACAATGGACGACAATTTGTCTTTAAGTGAGAAAATAAAGAACCGTTATCGCTCGATGTACAAAGGAGTGTTTTACAAGCGTTATATTCTTGGTGAGTGGTGCGTGGCAGAGGGGCTTGTCTACTCTATGTTTTACGAGGACAAGCACGTTTCTGATAAGCATATGACCGGCGAAAAGGAATGGATAGTGTCCGTGGACTATGGAACAGTAAATCCATTTGCAGCAGGTCTATGGGCGTTTGACGGGCAGCACGCACAAAAGGAATATGAATATTACTACGACAGCAAAGAAACGGGAATCAGGCGAGATGATGAAACGCATTACCAGGAAATATGCAAGCTGATAGGGGATAGGAAATTGACCTTTATCATTGTTGACCCGTCCGCCGCGTCCTTTATCGAAACAATCAAAAAGCACGGAAAATACATAGCCAAAGGCGCGGAAAATGATGTTCTGGACGGAATCCGGGTGCAGACCACATTTTTAAACAGAGGGATTATCAGCTATTACAAGGACTGCGAAGCGACCATAAATGAGTATGGGCTGTATTCCTGGGATATGGAAAGCCCGGAAGATGTTGTTATAAAGGAGTTTGACCACTGTATGGATAGCGATAGGTATTTCTGCTATACATTCCTTCGTCGGCGGTTGAGATGGAAGTATTAAGAAATTGGCTATGTGGTAGAAAGAGAAAGATATGAGATTGATTGACGCAGATGAATTCAAGGATATTATACTTACCTATGGCAAGGCCGGATATAGGGCGCTTCCCATAGAGAAAATATCGGAACTTATTGATGGCCAATCTACTGCCTATGACGTGGATAAGGTTGTGGAACAGGTAAGAAGCATTCCTCATGGTGAGACATTAAATGTTGAGCTTGAAGAGGAAATCGCTGGAATTGTGGAATCCGGCGGCATAGATTAAAGCATCTGCCAATGTGGTAAGGAGAGGATAGGGAAAATGGAAAAAACGAGTGAAGTATTAAATGGATGCATAGAAAAGATAAAAGTATCAAGTGCAGAAATCGTTGTGCATGGGACAAAGGATAAACCGTATTATGAGATAAAATATCGTGATTTGTCTGATGGTCAGATTCATGAGGGGTACAGTTCATATAATTTGGATTATGTGTTTGGATGGTTGGAAGAATGCTTTGAGATAATGCACGAAAAAGATGCCGACAGAATGAGCATTAGCGAACAGGTAAAGGAATTGAGAGCAATAGCAAATGATGTATGGCTAAATAGCAATGAAAAGTTTGGAATTAAAATAAATCAAGCCGCCGACACCATAGAAGCCTTATCCGCAAAGCTGCGAGCGGCGAATATGGATAAGAGGGAAGATGGGGGCGGGTGGATTCTGTGCAAAGACAGACTGCCAACAAAGGAGCTTCCTGTATAATTCAAATATAAGGAATTCCAAGAAGGGTGGTTGATAAA
>OFGD01000664.1_pt1 | contig 21711 bp, 20 predicted proteins | sample 1521671 | NCBI WGS metagenome assembly OFGD01 (sample SAMEA3504114, study PRJEB24116) | mouse gut metagenome | biome: mouse gut; feature: mouse-associated habitat; material: faeces | place: Denmark | collected 2011 | reverse complement strand
CGTGGATACGCCGGGATATAAGAGACAGGATATTGATTTTGAGTCTCAGCTGCGTAAGGCCCTTGGAAATTCCAGGTATGAGACGGTGGATGCCAAGGTTGCACGTCTTAATGGCGAGGAGCTTGAACCCAGAGTCTATACGGACTGGGCTAATTTTTCATATCGTTTGGATGGCAACAACGTTGATATTGATACGGAGGGAGTTACCCTTGCGGCAAATCAAATCAAGTACAACGGATTAATCGACAGCATTAAACAGGAATTTGCTAACCTTAAAATGGTTATCAAGTAAGGAGGTAAGAAAGCATGAGTATGTTTGGTTCTTTTGATATTAACGCCTCCGGTATGACAGCAGAACGTTTCCGGATGGATACGATATCTGAAAATGTGGCGAATGCCGATACTACGAGGACTCAGGACGGAACTCCTTACAGACGTAAGGTGGTCACCTTTGAACAGCGCGGGGAGCGGGCGGATTCGTTCAGCAGCTTTTTAGGCAGCGCCAGCAGCAAGTTTAAGGGCAACGGCGTCAGGGTAGGCAAGGTCATGGAAGATCAGTGGACCCAGATGAAAATGGTTTATGATCCGTCCCATCCGGATGCGGATGAAAATGGTTATGTTACATATCCCAATGTAAATATTGTGACCGAAATGACAAACTTAATTGACGCAAGCCGTGCTTTTGAGGCTAACGCCACTGCTTTTAATGCAAGCAAGAGCATAGCGATGAAAGGGCTTGAAATTATAAGTCAGTAACAGGGTAAGGAGGAATCGTTAGATGGACATCGCATCGCTTTATAATATATCTTCCGGTGCTGTCAAAGAGGCGGCAGAGTTCGAAGCGCAGGATAAGAAGCGCAAAGAAGCGATCGATGCCAGAAACGATGCGGATTCTTTCGTATTCCAGACAGAAAAGGCATTGGAAGAAGTCGGCGCATCCTTAGACGTTGCGGATAAATCCGAAGTAGAAGCCGATCTGAACGCAGTCAAAGCAATCTTGGAGTCAAACCCGAATGCGGAAGAAATGACGGAGGATAAAGTCGGAGAATTAAAGGCGGCGCAGGAGAAGCTGACGCAGAGCGCGCAGAAAGTATTTGCCAAGATGTATGAGCAGTCACAGGCAGCGCAGCAGGCGGCGGGTGCAAATCCGGATATGGGCGCATCTTCCCAAGGAGCGCCGGAAGACGACGTAGTGGACGCAGATTTTAAAGAAGTTTAAAATTATTGAAAGATAAAGATATCATGGTTCAGACACACCCCAAAGCAGTATACACGCCGGAGTGTGTTTGAACCATGCCTTGTAACCGGATCATCAGGATAAGAGGGAATGGATTATGGCAGAAAAAAGAGATTATTATGAGGTGTTGGGCGTTGACAAACACGCGGATGACGCCGCTTTAAAAAAAGCGTTCCGTCAGCTTGCCAAAAAATATCATCCGGATATGAATCCGGGCGATCAAGAGGCGGAGCAGAAGTTTAAAGAAGTGCAGGAAGCCTATGCCGTATTGAGCGACGCCGAGAAAAGAAGGCAGTATGACCAGTTTGGCCATGCGGCGTTTGACGGAGGCGGAGGCGGAGGTGGATTTGACTTTTCCGGCATGGATATGAGCGATATTTTCGGCGATATCTTCGGCGATTTTTTCGGCGGAGGAAGACGAAGTGCGGATCATGGACCGAGAAAGGGTGCAAATTTACGGGCAAGCGTAAGGATTACGTTTGAAGAATCGATTACCGGATTGGAAAAAGAGCTGGAGATCGTATTGAAAGACGAGTGCGGTACCTGTCACGGTACGGGAGCAAAACCGGGGACAACTCCGGAGACGTGTCCGAAATGCGGCGGTAAAGGCAAGGTGATGTACAGCCAGCAGTCTTTATTCGGCATGGTACAGAATGTGCAGACGTGTCCGGAATGCGGCGGCTCCGGCAAAGTCGTCAAAGAGAAATGTTCCGACTGCCGGGGAAGCGGATATATCGCATCCAAAAAAAGAATCAAAGTTACGATACCCGCAGGCATTGACAACGGGCAGAGCGTCAGGATCCGGGATAAGGGCGAGCCGGGCAGAAACGGCGGTCCGAGGGGCGATCTTTTGGTAGAAGTTCTCGTGTCCAGACATCCGATTTTCCAGAGACAGGATATGAATATTTATTCGACTGCGCCGATTTCTTATGCGCAGGCGGCGCTGGGCGGAGAAGTCCGCATCTCTACGGTAGACGGCGACGTGCTTTACGATGTCAAAGCGGGAACGCAGACGGATACCAGAATACGCCTGAAAGGCAAAGGCGTGCCTTCGCTTCGGAATAAGGCGGTACGGGGCGACCATTACGTAACGTTAGTCGTTCAGGTTCCTACTAAATTAAATGAAGCGGCCAAAGAAGCTTTGCGTAAATTCGATGCGGAAACAGGAAATTCTCTGCATACGAACGGCAAAGCGCCGGAAAAACCAAGAAAAAAGAGCTTTAAAGAAAAGATCAAAGAGCAATTCGAAGATTTATAGAGGACATGTAGTACCATTTTCCTATTGTTGCCTTTCCCTAGATGTTGTATGCTAAAATGCAAATGGTGACGGTTGAAACGCCATATCTTGTTGGAGATTGCAGGAAAGGAAGCAAAGTATGGATCGGGCATATGCAATGACAGAGGACGTTGTAAGTTACATTTCAGACTGGCGTTTCCCCAGAACAACAGATCGCAGATCGGATGAGAGAACATATTCTGACGAGAGAGCAAGGCTTAAGCGTCAGCAGCAGCAGTTGGAGTATGAAAGACAGGAATTTTTAAGAGCCAAGGCATTTGAAGAGAAACGCATGGAAAAAGAAAAGCGTATCTTTGATATGGAATGGAAGATGCTGGAGGAAGGATGGAGAAGACTGGCTGCCGAACGGGAGCAGTTAGAGAGATTCCATTCGGGCGGAGAAGACGAAGAAACAAGTGAATTTATCTTCCGCAATATGTCGGTCTCCCTGTTTTTCAGCGGTGTAAAGAATACGCGCGCGTTAAAGAAACGCTATAAAGATCTGATCAAGATTTTTCATCCGGATAACGGAGCCGGAGATACGGAAGTTCTTCAGCGGATCAATGAAGAGTATGAAACCTTAAAAGAAAGCCTGGGAAGCGTAAAAAGCCGTATTTTTCAGGACTAACAGCAGATAAAGTAAAACAGTGCCGTTGCACAATGCGTGCAGCGGTTATTTTTTGAATGGAGGCGCATGGCATGAAGTGGAATAAATTTACGATTCAGACGACAACAAAAGCGGAAGATTTTATCAGCGCCATGTTGTCTGAACTTGGCATCGAAGGAGTGGAAATTGAAAATAACGTGCCGTTGACCAAAGAGGAGCAGTCGGATATGTTTATTGATTTTCTGCCCGAGCTGCCGCCGGATGAAGGGATCAGTTATGTCAGTTTTTATCTGGAAGACGGGAAAGAACATTCCGCTCTGCTGCAGCGGGTGGCAGAAGGAATCGAAGAACAGCGTCAGTGGATCGATGTGGGAACGGGACATATTACGTCCTGCGATACGCAGGATCTGGACTGGATGAATAACTGGAAAGAATATTTTCATTCGTTTTCGATTGAAGATATTCTGATTAAACCCACCTGGGAAACGTTAAAAGAAGAGGACAAAGACAAGCTTTTGATCGAGATCGATCCCGGGATTTCTTTTGGAACCGGAAAACACGAGACGACGCAGCTTTGTATCCGTCAGCTGATCAAATATATCCGGAAGAATCCTGGGGCAAACGTGCTGGATATCGGATTTGGAAGCGGCATTTTATCCATTGCGGCCCTAAAGCTGGGGGCGTCGAACGTCACCGGAACGGATCTGGATGAAAACTGTCTCGTTTCCGTAACAGAAAATATGGAGACCAACCGCTTAAAAGCAGAGGACGGCAGGTTTTATGTGGGAAATCTGATCAACGATACAAAGCTGCAGGAGACGGTCGGAGAGGAATGTTATGATATTGCGGTTGCAAATATTCTGGCGGACGTGATCATTCCGATGGCTTCCGTCGTCCCGGCAAGATTGAAACAGGGCGGGATTTTCATTACGTCGGGGATCATTGATTTTAAAGAGGCAGAAGTGAAAGATGCCATAGAATCCAACGGCATGAGAGTGTTGGAGATCAATCATGACGGCGAATGGGTCAATATTACAGCCATAAAGGAGTAACGGAAAGGGCGGGCTATGTATCAGTTTTTTGTAGAAGAGGAACAGATCGGGAGAGAATTTGTTACGATCACAGGTTCCGACGTCAATCATATCAAACATGTGCTCCGGATGAAGCCGGGAGAAAAAATCCGTATCAGCAGCCGGGAAGGGAGAGACTTATTCTGCGTGGTATCCGAGGTGGCGGATACATTTGTGCAGGCGGATATTTTGAACGAGGAAGCGCCTTCTACGGAGCTTTCGGAAAAAATCTATCTGTTTCAGGGAATCCCGAAAGGAGACCGGATGGAAACCGTGATCGAAAAGGCGGTGGAGCTGGGCGTATATGAAATTATACCGGTAGCGATGAAATACTGCGTCGTAAAACTGGATGCCAAAAAAGAGGCGGCGCGCGTGAGCCGCTGGCAGAAGCTTGCGGAAGCGGCTGCCAAGCAGTCGAAGCGGAGCGTGATTCCCAATATTCATCCTGTGATGAATTACCGCGGCGCGGTAGAATATGCGGCATCCTGCGACGTATGCCTGGTTCCGTATGAAAATGAAACGGGTATGAAAAGCTTAAAAGAAGCGGCTGCTTCCATAAAGCAGGGAGATTCCGTCAGTGTTCTGATCGGGCCGGAGGGCGGATTTGCAGAAGAAGAAATTGCGCTGGTACGGAATGGGATGCAGGTGGTGTCGCTGGGCAGACGGATTTTACGGACAGATACGGCGGGTATTGCCGTGATGGCAATGCTGATGCTGGAATCGGAGATCAGAAAAGAACAGGGGTAGGTATGAAAGTATATCTGGATAATTCTGCAACGACAAGATGCAGCAGGCGGGCCGTTGACCAAATGGTACGTCTGCTGGAAGAAGATTACGGAAATCCGTCTTCTCTGCACCGGATGGGAGAACAGGCGGAAATATATATCAAAGAAGCCAGACAGACGATCGCTAAAACATTAAAAGCAGAGGAAAAAGAGATCGTATTTACGTCGGGCGGCACGGAATCGAACAATCTGGCGATCCTTGGAGCCGCAGAAGCAAACAAGCGGGCGGGAAACCATGTGATTACAACGGCAATCGAGCATCCGTCCGTCTGGCAGACGGTGAAATACCTGGAAGAGTCCGGATACCGCATCACTGCTCTTCCGGTAGATGCCAAGGGCGTGATTTCTCTGGACGCATTGGAAGAAGCGTTGGATGAAGAGACGATTTTAGTTTCGATTATGCAGGTCAATAATGAGATCGGAACGATCGAGCCGATCGAACAGGCGGCAAAACGGATCCGGAAGAAGGCGCCGCAGGCGTTGATTCATACGGATGCCATTCAGTCTTACGGCAAATTAGCGGTATGTCCGAAAAAAACGGATGTAGATTTGGTGTCCGTCAGCGGGCATAAAATCCACGGGCCGAAAGGCAGCGGTTTTTTGTATATCCGGGAGAAAACAAAAATTCGGCCGATCGTATTCGGCGGCGGACAGCAAAAAGGAATGCGTTCAGGGACGGAAAATGTTCCGGCGATTGCAGGTCTTTCGGTAGCGGCGGCGGAATGTTATGAACAGCTGGAAGAAAACGCCGACCGTATGTACCGGTTGCGGGATTATTTTATACAGGAAGTCACCGGGATTTCCGGCGTGTCTGTCAACGGGGCGCTGGGCAGGGCTGCCGCGCCGCATATTGTCAGCGTCAGTGTGGAAGATGTCAAAAGCGAAGTGCTTTTGCATTCTCTGGAAGAGAAAGGAATTTATATATCGGCAGGCAGCGCCTGTTCTTCCCACAAGAGATCGGTCAGCCGCACGCTGCAGGCAATCGGCTTGAACAGAAGCCAGGCGGATACTACGGTTCGGTTTAGTTTTTGTGAAGCGACGACAAAGGAAGAAATCGATTATACGCTGGAATGCCTGAATGAGACGATTCCGTTTCGGAGAAAATTTACCAGAAGATAGAGAACGGAGGAACCATGTACAAATCTTTTTTAATCAAGTACGGCGAAATCGCCATTAAAGGAAAAAACCGGTATTTATTTGAAGAAGCGCTGGTTTGCCAGATCCGGTATGCCCTAAAGGAGGCGGAAGGAGAATTTCATGTACGCCGCCTGCAGGGAAGAATTTATGTGGATGCTGCGGGCGAATACGATTATGACGAGGTCATGCAGGCGCTGTCCCATGTGTTCGGCATCGTGGGGATCTGTCCGGTCGTCCTGTTAAAAGACGAAGGGTTTGAACGTCTGGCAGAAGATGTGATTGCATATATGCAGGGAAGGATCATTAATCTTCATATTTCCTTGTTGCCCTGGAACCGGGGCTCAAACCCTAATTTTTGGAGCTTTATGGAAGACACGCCCAAAGGGGTTACCATCCATCAAATCAATGCCGGGATAGATACAGGCAAAATCATTTTTCAAAAAGAGTGTTTTTTTGACCCCCAAAAAGAGACGTTTCTTTCTACTTATGAAACGTTAAACCGTGAGATTACCGAGCTGTTTAAGGAAAAATGGCAAGAGCTGCTTACAGGTAAATTTGTACTTGCCGAGCAGAACGGGGAAGGAAGCTGTCATACAATGAAAGATTTTAAGAGGATCAAATCCGAAATAGATTTTGCGTGGTCAGATACGATTGCAGGGGTTGTGGAACGTTATAAAGAATACAAAGAGCGCTCGCAGGGAAAAGAGGAATTCGTATGATCTATATCAGGGTTGATGTCAATGACACGATTGCTACAGGACATCTTATGCGCTGCCTTGCCATTGCGGATGCGGCGTCAATACTGGGAGATGCGGCTACTTTTCTTCTGGCGGATGGGCAGGGGGAGGACTTGGTAAGAGCGCGCGGTCACCATGCGATCGTGCTTCATACCAAGTGGAATGATATGCAAGCAGAGCTTCCGGCATTATTCAAAGTGATCAAGGAACACCATGTCACAAGGCTGTTGATTGACAGCTATCAGGTCACAAAAGAATATCTGGGGCAGTTAAAGCCGCAGGTGCAGACCTTTTATATCGATGATGTCAATGCGTTTCTTTATCCGGTGCACGCCGTGATTTGCTATGCCAATTATTGGAAAAGGTTTCAGTATCAGGAACATTATAAGGATGCATCCTTATATCTTGGGACGGCGTACATTCCTCTCCGGGAGGCTTATAGCAACTGTGAGGAAAAAGTGATTAAGCCAGAAGTTGAACATATACTGCTGCTCTCCGGGGGGACGGATCCCTTTGATGTAATGGAGAATCTTTTGGCGCAGATCAATAGGGAACATTATAAGCAGATCACAGTCATATGCGGCAGATATTACGATCATTATCATGCGCTGTGCGCAAAATATGCAGCAGAACAGAATGTGAGAATTTTGCAAAATGTTTCGGATATAGAATGCCATATGAAAAAGGCGGACCTTGCAGTTTCGGCAGGGGGGACGACGCTTTATGAATTATGTGCCGTGGGGACGCCGGCCATTTCCTATTCTTTCGCAGATAACCAATTAGGAAACGTGACAAAGTTTGAGGAGGATCATTTGATTGATTATGCCGGGGATGCCAGGCAAGGCTCTGTAACAGAGCATATTGTGAGATATTTAGAATATTATCATCACAATCAGGGTTTGCGCAGAGAACGTTCCCGAAACATGCAAAAGCTTGTGGACGGAAAAGGGGCTTTGCGCATTGCGGGGCTCTTGATAGAATAGAGAGGAACGAACATGATACCTTATGGAAAACAATGGATAGAGGAAGATGATATTCAGGCGGTGATCGATGTACTGAGATCCGATTATCTTACCACAGGACCTAAGATCCAGGAATTTGAAAGAACCGTGGCAGATTATGTTGGCGCTAAATATGCCGTTGCCATTGCAAACGGAACAGCTGCGCTTCATGCGGCTTGTTTTGCGGCAGGAATTGGAGAAGGGGATGAAGTGATTACGACGCCTCTGACATTTGCGGCGTCAGCAAACTGTGTGCTGTACTGCGGCGCAAAGCCGGTGTTTGCTGATGTTGACAGAAGAACGTATAATATTGATCCAGGGGATATCCGAAGAAAAATAACGAAACGGACAAAGGCAATTATTGCGGTACATCTGGCGGGCCAGCCTTGTGATCTTGACGCGATTCATGAGATTGCCAGAAAACACCATCTGCTTGTGATTGAGGATGGCGCGCATGCTCTTGGGGCGGAGTATCATGGAAAAAAAATCGGTACAATGTCTGACATGACTACGTTTAGCTTTCATCCGGTAAAACCGATCACGACTGCAGAAGGCGGGATGATTATGACAGATGATGAAGGATATTATCAAAAATTATGCCTGTTCCGCACGCATGGGATTACCAGGAACAAGGGCTTGCTAACCAGAGACGAAGGGCCATGGTTTTATCAGCAGCTGGATCTAGGCTTTAATTACCGTATCACAGATCTTCAATGTGCATTGGGTTGTACGCAGATGAAAAAGCTGGAATATTTTCTTGGCAAGAGACGAAGATTAGCGAAGCGGTATGATGAAGCGTTTCGTGATCATCCTTGGATTGAGATTCCCTATCAGCTTCCGGAGACGGTCAGTGGATGGCATCTTTATATTATCCAGGTTCCTGAATGCAGCAGGAGAAAGGTGTTTGAAGCGCTGCAGGCTAAGGGAATCGGGGTGAATGTCCATTATATTCCAGTATACTACCACCCTTATTATCAGGAGCATGGTTATAATGAAGTCTGCTGTCCCAATGCGGAAAGCTTATATGAGCACTTTATCAGCATTCCGCTGCACCCTGGCCTGACAGAGGAACAACAGGATTATATTATAGATTCCGTAAGAGAGTCTTTGGAAATTTTAAAAACAAGCTAAGGTAAAATTATTTTCTGACGATATATATACTAGTACACTTTACAAGAAAGGACGAAGATATCATGGAAGATAATCGTAAAGAGCAAGTGGAGGCTTTGGAGGCATTAAAGGACTATAATCCAAAGATTTGTAAGGCATTGAAGGAAGTCCTTCCAGAATTGAATGGTGAAAAGAAAGAAGATACCCAGGAATATATTGATCACATTCTGCGGGGCGTGAACTGGGAGCTTCAGGTAATCAATGGAACCATGGAACTGCTGAATGAGAAAGAAGAGCAGGTGTCCAAGGAAAAGCTGAATGAGATGATTTCTCATGTCAATGACGCATATACTTCCCAAGAAGAAAGGAAGCTGGCGCAGGTGGTCGAAGAAGAATTGCTTCCATTTGTTGAAAAGCTGGAAGAATATATTGCAAAGGCTTTGGCATAGAACAGACACGCAAGAAGCGCAAAATAAAATGTTTCAGGATTGCATTTATAAAAAGCAAAGCAGTCCTGGAACATTTTTTGAATATACCGTTAGATAGCGTTTTTTAAAGAATCAAATGTTTCTATGGTGAATGGGTGTTCCAATGTGGAAAGCAGCAGCTGTTCCAGAGCCGTCTGCCGATGCAAGAGAAAAGGATTGTCCTGCCAGGAAGGAAAGCAGGCGCGCACAGTATCTTGCATTTCCTGGAGTCTGGCAATGGGCGCGGTTTCAAAGCGCTCTAGGACGAATAGCAGCGTGTCCATGTAGTACGTGCGTAGAAACATCGCTTCAATGGCAAGATAGTGATCTTTAAAAAGTTCCCGTTTTTGGCATTCTTCCAAAAATTGAAGCTGTACCTTAAGACGGTCAAATTGACGGAAATCGTCTTTTTTGCTTTTTAACATGGTGCTATTTGGATTGGGGCGGTAAAAATAACATGGAACCGGGAGATAAGCATAGGTTTTTACATAGAAAGAAGCCAATTGGGAAAACAGGGTGTCCTCGTGAGCTAGATGTTCTGCATTGTGGACATCGTGCTCTGTCAGGAATTCCCGGCGGTACAGTTTATTGCAGATCGTGCCGTATCTGGGGACGGAGGTACAGAACACTTGCCGGCTGGCGGCGTTTTTCACTTGATAAACGGTGGCAACAGCGTTGCAGGCGTCTGAAAATGGAACCCACGGCTGCAGCGTACGCACAAAATCAAATTCCAGCATTTCACAGCATAGACGGGAGGCCTGGTTCAATAGCAGTTCCAGCGCATAAGGCGCAATAAGGTCGTCGGCATCCACATAGAGGACGTAAGTGCCAAGAGCGTAAGTGAGAGCAAGATTTCTTGCAAAGCCCTGCCCCTGATTTTGGGAAAGAGGCAGCAGCAGAACTTGGTCAGGATAACTAGATTCGAACGCACGTAAGATGTCAAGCGTATGGTCAGAAGATGCGTCATCGACAAAAATTAACTGAAGACAGTCCATGCCCAGAGACTGGTTTTTGAGGCTGTCTATGCAGGCGGAAAGATAAGGGGCGGAATTATAACAGGGAACAATAATGGAAACAATGGGTGAATGGTTCATAACAGGCTCCTTTTTTAAGATTGATTGTGTTCATGATATCATAAAATGACAGAGAAAGAAAGGAAAGCATGATGCGAAACAGGAAGATTGCGTGTATCATCTGTGTCAATGACGAGACTTATTATAAGGAATGTCTCTTTTATATCAGCCGTCTTTGCCTGCCAGAAGGATTTGAGCTGGAGGTTTATCCAGTGCGTGATGCAGCCTCTATCTATCAGGGATACCAGCAGGCAATGGCACAGTCTGATGCGGAGTATAAGGTTTATATGCATCAGGATGTATTTCTCATTGATCGAGATATTTTAACGGATATGATAAGCTTGTTTGAAAGGCATCCCCGGGCAGGGCTTGCCGGGGTGCTGGGAGCAGGCAGTGTATCCAAAGACCGGAGGTTTTACCGCAGCTGGGATTTGGGAAATGTCGTCGGGTGCAGTGAGAAAAAGGCATTTCAGAATCAACTGGACTGCAGTGAGAGACAGGCGGCAGTTCTCGACGGGATGTTCTTAATGACAAGCAAAGACTTGCCTTGGCGGCAGGATGCGCTGGGCGGATGGGATTTCTATGACATATCATTGTCTTTGGAATTCCAGAAAGCCGGGTATGAAATCTGGATTCCACAACAGCCTAAGCCAAGGTGCATCCATGACTGCGGCTACTTGAATTTAACTGCTTACGATGAGGCGTGGCAAGCATTTTTGAAAGTTTATCGAGAAAATCTGCCAGACTATGGCGGACAGTCCCCGGTCTATCCTCAAGAATACCAGGAACGCTTCCGATTGATGATGGAGATTCAGGAACAATGGAAAGCGTTGTTGTTTTTAGGAGAGGCGCAGAAAGTGCGAGAAATGCTTAAGAAGCTTGAGGACGAGCGCTTTTTTGACACGGAGACGGCAGTTTTGAAAAATATACTGGAAATCCTGGAGCAAGAGTCAAAAGAGGGCGTTGCCGCGCCGCAAGGCTTTCTGTATGACTGCGGGTCTTTTGCCCAGGCATATCAGAAATATCTCAGAGTAAAATTCTGGCTGCGCCGCAAAAAGTATGCGCCAGACGATGCGGGAAGCTGCCCAGAAGCTTCGAAAGCGGCGCAACAAGTGATTAGAAAGCATACGATGCTAGAAGGATGAAGAAATGAGGATTTTATATTATACCTGGTTTGAAAACTCTCAGGAAGATATGGAAGAGACTTTAATTTCCCTGGGGTACGAGGTGGTGAAATGCAATATTCCTTTTAAGGATTATGAGGAAGATGAGGCTTTTTTGAGTCAATTTTTTGGCGTGCTGCAGCAATATCAGTGCGACTGCATCTTTTCTTTTAACTTTTTTCCGATGATCGCAAAAACGGCAGAGAAATATCGAATCAAATATATTTCATGGGTGTATGACTGTCCTCATTGGACCTTGTATTCTCCAGCGGTGAAAAGCGCATATAATTATATTTTTGTGTTTGACCGGGCGCAGTATCTGACGCTCTCAAGCTTTGGGCTTTTGCATGTGCATCATCTTGCGCTGGCGGTAAATGCCGGCAGGCTCTGCAGGCTGTTGGGAGAACCGAAGCCGCAGCCTGATTTTGCCGCAGAGACAGGGAATGAGGTCAGCTTTGTCGGGAGTCTTTATGAGAATAACCTCTATGACCAAATTCAGTATTTGCCGGATGATCTCAAAGGATATCTGGAAGGGACCATGGAAGCGCAACAACGAATTTATGGGTACAATTTTGTGAAAGAGATGTTAACCAAAGAGATCGTGGAGCGCATGAATGCATATCTGCTTATGGAACTGCCTGTGTCTTATCTGGCAGGGAAAGAAGAACTGTACGCAGCTATGCTCAATGGCAAGATAACCTCGCAGGAGCGGATGCGAATGCTGATCGGTCTTTCCAAAATCTGTCCGGTAACGTTGTATACGGCGTCTGACATGGCAATGATTCCAGGCGCCAAGGCAGGTGGAACCGTGGAGTACATGACAGAGATGCCAAGCGTCTTTCGCAAAACGGCAATTAATCTAAATATGACGCTTCGCTCAATTGAGAGTGGAATCCCCTTGCGGGCACTGGACATTATGGGTGCGGGAGGATTTTTGCTATCTAATTATCAGCCAGAGCTTGCAGAACAGTTTGAGGATGGCAAAGATCTTGCGCTGTTTGGAAGCTTACAGGAAATGCAGGAAAAGGCTTTGTATTATCTGGAGCATGAAAAAGAACGGCAGGAGATTGCATTTCGCGGTTTTCAGAAAGTGCGGCAACTATATTCCTATGAAGCGCAGGTAAAGAAAATGATGCAACTTGCAGGGGTGGAAAGCTAGGAGGTAAAACGATGTCTATCGAAAAGCAGAGCAGGATCTATCAAGAGCTTGCAGAAAAATATAGAGAGAAAAATGGCAATCAGTCCTGGCTGTGTTATGAAAATGCGCTCTTTCATTGCCAAAGGGAGCCATACGGGGCTGAAACCGAGGAATTCTGCAGAGCATGCAGGGCGCAGATGGAGATTTTGGAACATCAGCCAGGATTTGCTGTTGCCAAGACGGCAATCGTAATATTGTCCCATAATCACGCAGAGCTCACCCGTGCCTGTATTGAGAGCATCCGGCAGCAGAACCATCCGCAAAGTTATGAACTTGTGGTGGTGGATAATGCCTCCTCTGACGGCGCCTTGCAGTGGCTGCGGCAGCAGAAAGATGTTCATTTACTGGAAAATCAGGAGAATCAGGGATTTCCCTGCGGCTGCAACCAGGGAATTGCGTTGGCGGAAAAATCTTCGGATATTTTGCTGCTCAACAATGATACGCTGGTGCCAGAGAACGCCGTTTTTTGGCTGCGTATGGGATTATACCAGGAGGAAGGCATTGGTGCGACCGGGAGCGTATCGAATAATGTGGTAAATTACCAGCAGGTGGCGCAGCAGTTTGATACCACGCAGCAATGGCTGGATTTTGCGAGGGAGAATAATGCGCCTATGGATCATTTTTTGGAAAAGAAGAGCTGGCTGGTAGGATTCGCCATGCTGATCAAAAGGGCTGCGCTGAATGCGCTTTTGGAACAGGAACCAGAGTTGTCTAAGAAAGATCCACATGAATTTTTAGATCCTCGTTTTTCCCCTGGGAATTTTGAAGACAACGATTTGAGCATTCGCCTGCTCCTTGCAGGATATCAGCTTCGTTTGGTAAAGAACAGCTTTATATTCCACTATGGAGGAAAAAGCTTCCAGCAAATGCCAGACCAATATGTGCAGCTATTAAAAGAGAACAGCAGAAAGCTGGAACAAAAGTATGGCATGGACTTGATTCCCGCAAGCCGGGTGGAAACAGCGCTCATAGACATGATTTCGCCTGTCTCTTCATCATTTTGCGTGCTGGAAGTTGGATGCAGGCTGGGGGCGACTCTGGCACGGATTGAGAGCAGGCATCCACAAGCAAAAGTGCTAGGCATAGAAAAGAATCAATTGCTGGCGCATCTTGCAGGTCAGGTCATTCCTGTAGTGCAGGGAGATTTTCTGAAAGATTATTCTGAGGACGAGAAATTTGACGTTATCATTCTGGACCAGATCTTAAATTCCAAAGGCGAAGAAATCTTAGAGAAAGCGGCTTCCATATTAAAAACAGGCGGGCAGTTATTGGCTGCGGTTTCTAATGCCCAGTGTATCAAAGAAAGGAAATCTGACAGCGGAGCTTCGCTGGAAGATATTACAAAATGGTGTAATTGCTGCCGCTTGCAGATTCGAGACTTCCAATACCGCAGGGCAGCGTTATCGGAAGAGGAAAAAAGAACAGCTCTAAAGCTGTGTGGAACAAAGGATAGCCCTCTTTGGCCCTTGTATGAAGCAGAAACATTCCTCTTTTCTGCTGTCAGATCTTGACGGGAACCAGATATTTATTTCATAATGAAAATGAGATGAAATGTTCACCAAAGAAAGGGATGGGAATTTATGATATCAGTATGCATCATAACAAAAAACGAAGAAAAAAATATCGAACGCTGCCTTGCCAGCCTTTCCGGTTATGGATTTGAATTGGTGGTGGTGGATACGGGTTCTACGGACAGGACCCGTGAGATTGCACAGAATTATACCGACAGCCTTTATGACTTTGCATGGTGCGACGATTTTTCAGCGGCGAAAAATTTTTGCGTCTCTAAAGCCAAAAATGATATAATTTTAGTGGTGGACAGCGATGAATTTCTGGAGCCACTCACAGAAACAGAGTTAAAGAAGTTTCTAGAACTGGTGCGCCAGCATCCTGACTGGGTGGGGCGTATACGCAGGCGAAATGTATTTTCCAGAGATGGTGTAAAGCAAGAAAACAGAGAATGGATCAACCGCATTTTTGACCGTAGAAACTACCAGTATAAAGGCAGGATTCATGAGCAGATTACCGGGCGACAGGGGAAGGAATATCAGACCTGGCTGTCGCCGCTGATTTTTTTACATACAGGTTATGATCTGTCTCCAGAGGAGCGCGAGAAAAAAACACAAAGAAATATTTTCCTGTTGAAACAGGAATTATCTCGTGTCCAGGAAGAGCTTGAAAGTCTGCGCCGGGAGTCTGCAGATGCCAAAGCGTATGCGGAGCGTGAGGGAATTACCTTGGAAAATATTGGTGCAGGAGAGATGGAAGAACTGCAAGGGCAGATTCCCTATCTTATTTACCAGCTTGGTAAAAGCTATTATATGGCGGGCGATTATCAAAAGTCATGCGGATATTTTGAAAGAGGTCTTTCGTATGATTTGAATCCAAAGCTGGAATATGTGATCGACATGACGGAGTCCTATGGCTATGCCCTGATTAATAGCGGGCAAGAGGAAAAGGCGTTATTCTTTGAAAATATTTACGAAGAATTTGGGCACAGTGCGGATTTCCAATTTTTAATGGGATTAATCTATATGAAAAATGCCAGGTTTGACGCTGCAATCGCAGAATTTGAAAAGGCGTTGCTTCATAATGACTGTAGGAATGCAGGCGTAAATTCCTATGCCGCTAATTATAATATCGGCGTGATCCATGAGTGCCTGGGGGATTTGGATCAGGCAAGGCAATATTATCAGAAATGCGGAGAACATCAATTGGCGAAAAGGAGATTAATGGAAATAAATACTTGATATTTGTGATTTTGCTTGTTATAATATAAAAGAGTAACTTTTATCATATATATTATTTCGGAGAAGAAGAGGAGATATAGCAGTATATAATGCTCAGAAGGGAGGAACACAGATGAGTATTTCGAATGTGAATAGCGTCAGTAGTAATTTATACCAGAATTATCAGCAGCTTTCTAGCGGGAAACGGATTAATTCCGCCGCTGATGATGCAGCAGGCCTTGCCATTGCTGAGAAGCTTCAGTCACAGAGCAACGGATATGACGTAGGTAAGAAGAATGCAGCTACCTCTCAGGACATGGTAAATGTTGCCGAGGGAGGATTGGCTTCGATTACAGATTCGCTGCAGCGTATCCGGGAGCTTGGCGTACAGGCTTCTAACTCAGCGATTTATGGCGATTCAGAGCGAAAGATGATGCAGCAGGAGATTGACCAGCTCAAAGGCGCGATTTCAGATGCAGCAAAAAATACAAGATTCAATACGATGAGCCTGTTGGATGGAAGCATGGGAAGTTCCCATGTGGCTTCTGGTCCAGACGGTAGCGGCATGGATATCAATATGCCAAATGCAACTTTGGCTGCTCTGGGCATTGAGGATTTTGATGTGACCGGAGATTTTGACCTTTCGGTAATCGATGATGCGATTGATATGGTATCGTCAGCCAGAGGCGAGATGGGCGCTGCATATAACCGATTGGGTTATACCATGAATTATAATTCTTATGCGTCTTTGAATACTACGGCGTCTCGCAGCAGGATCGAGGATTTAGATATCGGTCAGGCGGTTTCTGATATGAAGAAGAACGACTTGCTGCAGGAATATCGTCTTATGATGCAGAAGAAGCAGCAAGAAGAGGATGGAAAAGTGTTACAATTATTCCGGTAACAGGCATGAGAGGTTATAAGCCGGTGGGATGGTTTATATAAAAGTTTGGTGATTTCTAATAAGGGGAATGTTGCTAGCTCGGCACATATTAGGAGGCGTGATCTCGAAAAGGGATTGCGCCTCCGCTTCCGTTTTTCGGAGAGTAAATCTAGTTCTCCATTTTGTTATGGGAGAGGACGTAAATAAGCCCCCGAGAGTGTTTCTTTGAGAATACTCTTGGGGGTATCATTATTAACAAATCTCATCCATCATCATACCTGAATAGATGGAGGTAATGTAAGGAGTTGCAAATGTCTTTCCAGGATTCTTATAAGTTACAAGAATCTTATCCACATAACGCATGGGGTCAAGAGAAGCATTATTTGCTTTCATATTCAAAACATTTTTAAAATCGTTAAGAACGGAAAGCTTCTCCTCATAATTGTCACTGGAGACTGTCTCCGTCAATAGATCGTTATTTATGGAAATTTCGCCGTTTGATTCAACCATGAGACCAATATTCTCAAGGCTCTTCTGATAAGCGAAAGCAGTACCGCTCATATCACGGAACAACATCACGCTCTGAGGCTGAGTCAGGGAGTATTTATTGGCCGTGTGAAGTACGGAGTTGTAAGAGTCTACCAGAGTCTGGATATTCTCTGTCATAGCGTCCGTATTGGTCTTGAATCCAATGACGGCGGGCCTGCCCATGGGGCTGACGCCATGGAGTGTCAATTCAAAATCATTGTTCAAGCGAAACTTATTTTCATACGCCATCTGTTCCGTTCCGTCAAGCAGAAAAACAGCATTGTGTGCTTCCTGCACAACATGATCAATCCCTAAGGTGTCAATTGCAGCCATAGAGTCATGCGTTCCCTGGGGGGAGATAGAAAACAGAAACAAGTCGTTGGGGTTAATGCCTGTGGAAAGTGATTCAATTTGTAAAGCGCTTAATCCATCTGCGTTTTCCACGACGGATGCTTTTAAACCAATATCTGCGTTTGTAATCAAATTGGCGAGCTTGTTCTGGGTAGAAAAATTCGTATCTTCAGAATTAACCGTAAACTGAAATTCATAAGCAGACGTACTATTCTCAAGATCAAAAGAATAAGAACCAGGCTTTAAATTTAACCTTTTCTTATCCAAGAAAGAACCCTGGTTGATCTGGGAAGATGCAAGCTGGCGAACTTCAATAAAAAAGTTATCCTGATTTTCAGAAGACTTGTTGTCTCCAAGATAATTGGCAGAGACCACATCCTCTTGAGAAGAAAAAGCAAGCTTTTTCTGAAAAGCATTTCCAATTCCTTCCTCTGCATCAGAGAGAGAGGCTACCACGTTCTTGATGATACGGGCGCTTTCCTTAATGTCGATGGCAAATTTCTGGACATCCTCTGAACGCTTTATCTTATACAAAGGGGAATCTTTGTTAATTTTTACAATATTATTATAGATATTTCGCAATTCACTTTTTTTGTGCGAATCGTAACGGGATGCCGACTGTTTGGCATATGTGCTTAGGTAATAATGGTAAGCAGTGTCAATCGTCGCCATGAAATCCCCTCCTTTCATCCGTGAAATCGTGCTGGGCACGGGGGTATAAAACACTCCATGTGATTTGCCAAATATATCGGTTAGTTTTATGGATTTCTTAATAGCTGAATGGTAAAAAGTTTTTTGCATCCTGTCTTTGTCGCATAAGCGGCAAGACCTTTTGAACGAGTGAATCTATGAATATGTCAGTGCGACAGCCCCTCTAATCTAATTAGGGATCAAACGGAAAAAGAACGATGTTTCAATGCTGAAATTATTCTCGCTGTCGTAAAAAGTTAAAAATAAGTCTTGCATTAGACGGCGATTTATGCTACAATTCAATGGTCAAAGCAAGTGGAAAGGCACTTGTTTTTGTAATATGGATGGATTCCCGAGTGGCCAAAGGGGGCAGACTGTAAATCTGTTGGCGACGCCTTCGAAGGTTCGAATCCTTCTCCATCCACTAAATCTCAGAAGATAAGAAAGCTGTAGGCTAAAACCAAAACGGTTCGAATCTTTCTCCATCCACTAAGCTCAGAAAGTAAGAGAGATGCAGGCTAAAACCAAAACGGTTTGAATTCTTCTCCATTTATTTAGAATAAAAGGGTAAGAGAGCTCTACGCTAAAACCAAAACATCTTAATGATGAAAGATCAAAGAACGGTCAGATATGATGGCGGTTCTTTTTTTGTGCAGACAATTCTTTGTCTTTTTTCTAATAGAACGACTTTCAAAGCCCTGACCTAACGCCTCCGGTGCGTTCGTTTGACTTGGCTTGTTGCAGGAAGAAGATAAAAGATCTGCAGATGTCCATTTACGTCGGAAAAGCATCCATTTGCGTTGAGCATGTTAAAAATAATCTTTGGCTTCCGATAAACATTAGGAAAGCAGAGGAAAATATGATTAGAATTGCAATATGTGACAATGAAAAGGATGCAAGATCCTATCTTTCAGAACTTGTAGGAAGACAACAGATAGAATATCAGATTGCAGAGTATTCTTCTGGCGAGGAACTTCTGTCAGCAAACGGAGAGTTTGATTTGCTGTTTTTGGAAATGAAGCTGAAAATGCCAGGGGACGGCATAAAAATTGCAGCCGCAGTGCGAAAGAAGCGATGGCGCAAACAGCCGTTGATTATCTTTGTGACAGCTTATGAAAAATATGTTTACGATGCTTTTGATGTGGGAGCATTCCAGTATCTGCTAAAACCTGTCAATGAGAAGCGGTTTTGTCAGATATTCCAACGGGCTGCAGAACGGATTTTGTCGGAAGAGAAACGGTCCAGGCAGCTTTTGGTGATTCAATATGCAGGAGCCAGCAAGGCGATATCGTTAGGTTGTATTTACTATGCGGAGAGCCAGGGACATAAGGTAGTGCTTCACATGAAAGACATGGAACTGGAATACTATGCAAAAATAGGCGATTTGGAGCAGGAACTTTGTGGAAGGTTTTTTCGGATTCATAAAGGTTATCTGATCAATCTCTCCTTTGTGGAGAGATACAGCAAAACGTCGGTGATGCTCACCAATGGGGAAAAGTTGTTGATTTCAAGGTACAAGTATGCGGAATTTGTGAAAACATATCTTGCATTTGTGGAAAAAGAGGACAAAGGCGCATAGCATTGTTGAAGGAGGATGAGAGATGAGAATTACGACACAAATGTTACATGGATCAATGAAAAAAGCGGGACTTCCGATAGACTCGATGTCATTATTAAGTTGCATGAACAGAAACAGCACGCAGAAGAATGGTTTGTTGTCAGCACTGGAAAAAAATAATGCCGCATCTCAGACACAAAAGAAAAGCTTTGAGAAATTAAAAGGAACTGCTGATGAGCTGCAGCAGGCAGCAGATGCGCTTCACTCCAAAGAATTATTTGATCAGGCACGGGAAGAAAAGGATAACAAATCAGTTGCCGAGTATGCGCGGAGCTTGGTGGAACATTATAATGACACGATGAAATCATTAAAGAATACTTCTTCCCCGCTGCATCAATATTATCGGCAGATGCTCTCAGAGGCAGTGAAAGAGAATAAGGAAAGTCTGGAATCCGTGGGTATTACCCAAGAGAAAGACGGCTCTTTAAAACTCGATCAGAATAAGATGGAAGCAGCTGGGACGGACGCGCTAGAGCAGGCTCTTGGAGGCGTATTTTCCGAAAAGCTATCTTTTTTGGCAGACCGGATTGCAGACAATGCCAAGGCAAACGCCGACAGTGCGTCAAATCAGTATAATGCGTTTGGGAATCATTATTTTGCACAGGCGAATACTTATGACTTCTGGGGCTAGGTCAAAGAAATCAAAGTAACAATCGGTGATTGATAAAATAAGAGGAAGCTGTCGCACGAATGGATGCACTTGTGCGACAGCTTTCCTTGAACAAATTTATGTCTTGCAATTTATGTTAGTGCGCCAGCCCCCTAATGCGGGGAATCAGCAAAAGCGTTTCCATAAGTCTCGGACAGGAATTGTAAAGCAGCAGGGGGAGAATATGTCAACAATGCATATGCATAGAAAATAAATGCGCATATCTTCTGGAAAAAAGCAAATAGTAAAGGTGAGGTGATCAGAATGAAAAATCATTTAAAAGACCAGGCAAGCCCTTACCTTTTACAACACGCAGAACATCCAGTAGACTGGTATCCTTGGTGCAAGGAAGCCTTTGCCAAGGCGAAAGCGGAGAGTAAGCCTATGTTTCTCAGCATCGGTTACAGTACCTGCCACTGGTGCCATGTGATGGCCCGTGAATGTTTTCAGGATCAGGAAGTGGCAAACGAGCTCAACCAGCATTTTATCTGCATTAAGGTGGATAAAGAAGAACGTCCCGACATTGACAGTGTCTATATGTCTGTGTGCATGTTGCTTACTGGCAGTGGCGGATGGCCTGCCAGCATTTTCATGACGCCAGAGCAGAAGCCCTTTTTCGCTGGTACTTATTTTCCCAAAAGGAGTGCCTGCGGCAGGATCGGTTTTTTAGATTTGTTAAAAGCTATTTATAGAAAATGGGAGCAGGACAGGGAAAGCCTGTCTCAGTCTGCGGACGAAATCGTACGTCAGCTTCAGGCAAATGCTGATGGATTCCAACAAAGAGACGGCAGCGATTTGGCACAACGGGCATTTTTTCAGTTTCAGCAAAGCTTTGACAAAACGTATGGAGGGTTTGGTGCAGCTCCCAAATTCCCCATGCCCCATAACCTGATGTTTTTGATGGAATATTATAAGGCACGGGGAGAGAAACATGCTCTTGAGATGGCGGAACAGACATTGGCGCAGATGTATCGAGGGGGCCTGTATGACCATGTCGGGCATGGGTTTTGCAGGTATTCTACAGACAAAATGTTCCTAGTTCCTCACTTTGAGAAAATGTTGTATGACAACGCAATGCTTTTGCTGGCGTACACGAGAGCTTTTGCAGTGACAGGAAACGAACTGTACCAAAGAGTTGCCAAACAGACTGCCCAATATATTGAGAGAGAAATGACCGCCCCCTGGGGCGGCTTTTATTCTGCCCAGGATGCGGACAGCGAAGGGGTGGAGGGAAAATACTATCTGTTTGGATATAATGAAGTAAAACAGGTGCTGGGGGAGAAAGAGGGAGAACATTTTTGCCAGGCTTACAATCTGACTCCGGAAGGAAATTTTGAAGGGAAAAATATTCCCAATTTGCTGCGAGGATCAGGCGGCTCTATTTCCGAAGAGGCTCGGCAGA
>OFGD01000656.1_pt1 | contig 21852 bp, 28 predicted proteins | sample 1521671 | NCBI WGS metagenome assembly OFGD01 (sample SAMEA3504114, study PRJEB24116) | mouse gut metagenome | biome: mouse gut; feature: mouse-associated habitat; material: faeces | place: Denmark | collected 2011 | reverse complement strand
AATTCGCTTTTACAGCGCCCTTCTCCACCACATCAAATCCCATTGCTTTAGCCAGACGCCGGAATAATCCCTTGGGCTCTTCCTGTTTTTCAACAGGCAGTTCCACATCCTCCTCGGAATATACGCCTATACCGCCCATGGAAAAGCCGGTGATCTCCCCTTTCTGTACGGATTCCCATACATCGGCATCACTGATCTCCATTGTCATAAGCCATGTTCCTTTTTTGATGGCTTCTCCTTCGATCTCCATATCACATTTTGCGACATAGGATTCCACCACGGTGGCCCCGCTACATTTCTCAAAACAATGCTGCAGATCCACCTGATTTCCGTTCTTGGCAAACCAATAGGCCGCTTTTGTGATTTCCTCTTCGGTCATATAATTACCCTGGCTGTCCTCCACCATGGGCTCATACACGATTCCGGTCACAAAGTGGCTGTCAGTATCAGCTTTCAGAATGCGCCCGAATGTGGCGAAGCTTGCGGATCCGTTCTCTGATTTGGTGATCAGAAACCGCTTTTTATTCGCAGCCTTATCCACCAGCGACACAAAGCTGATTTTTGCATCTGTAATTGCGTATGCTTTCGCAATCCGCGGCATAATCTCATACCTCCTTCCAGTTATTTTAAATGGATCACATTAAAGCGCCCACACTCCCTCCTTTCCCGAAAAGCGCAACAAAAAAGACACCCTTCCGGATGCCTCCTTTCAAAATCCATTATGCAATTTTATCTTCCAGCTCTCCGAGCGCATTGTAAACATCATCCGTCGTAAATTTCCGATAAATGCTCTCGAAACAACCTGAAATTTCTCTTAGAACCTCCACTTCCATCTTATCCAGATAGGCCAGTATTACATCCACATCCTCCCCAAACGCTTCCATGAGTGGATCGATAAGATGTTTTACGATATCCACGCCCTGGGTATCTGTTTCCCGCCACCATTTGATTAAGCTCTCTATTCTGTTTTCATCCATATCAATCACCCACCTCTCTTTGTTCGGCATCCGGAAAGACCGTATCTATATTGTGCCCCGCATCCTCGAATATACCTACCGTTACGCCGTCAAACTTTTGGAATTTGCGATATCCAATGATATCTCCGGCATCATTCCGAATTTCTTCCGTGATCGCCGGCCGATTTGCGGTGTACGTCCCTGCCACGGTAATCTTTTCCGTATCCCAGCTTTCTGGAAACCAGGATTGCCCTGACTGTCCTAGGCGTTTCTCTGGTGCCGTATGGTTTGCCACCCCACCTATGCGGACACCGTTGTCATAGGTCTTTTCGACACTATATGCAATTCCCCGGCTTGATAGTTCATCAAGATTCGCCTGTGAATGGCCTCCACCCGTCATATTGCCGCCATTGCGTCCGCCTGCCGGCTTTTTCGGATTTGCCAGATTAGAGAAATCACCCACAGTGGAGTGCCTTGCGGCTGAACTTCCTACAGTAAATATACCATCTTCCCGTAATTCCTGCAATGTGGATTTTTTAATCTTTCTCAGCATTTCATCGCTGTCGATCAGTCCGGCATCATAAAGAGCCATTTTTGCCTTTCCGAGATATTTAATCTGTTTTTCTCTCGGCTTTTCCTTAAAGCTTTCAAGCGCAGAATAGGGTGTTATCCCGGCCTTTGCCTTATTCTGTTCATCCAGTTCCTTTTTCCATGCGCCATCATCCTCCTCAATATATTTTTGCTGAAGCTGTCGCCGCTCCTCCAGGCTCATTCCGAGAGCATCATCTGCCGCAACTCCCCTGTGGATACAATGGCAATTCACAGTTTCGCTGGCAGGGAGGATTGGATCTCTGGGATACATGGGATGATAGACAACACCATCTCTCCCCTGTAATTCAAACGGTTTATCCTTTGGAACAATCTGGCCGTCCATATCTACATGATTTGGGCGAGGCTTATTTTTATGTGCCCCGGTATGCCGCCATTCCTTCCGATCCGTAGATGGGCTTTGCTGAATCGCCTCTTCTCTGGCAACCGAATGTGCCCGCAGCACTTCGGTAACAGCTACCCGCCGTGCCTGGTAATGTTCATTCCGCCAGCCTCCATCCATTATTTTCCGCGTAAGTGTCTCAATGCTTTCTCCCTGATCTATAGTTCTCTGGATAATATCCGTTATCTGCTGATGGGTATTTATTTTCATCAGCTGTCCCAGTCGTTGGCTCCATGAGGCAATCCAGCTTTTTGTTCTCTGCCGGATAACATCAACAACCAGGTCTCCGTCTGTTTCCTGCATATAAACCGTTGCCAGCTTAGGAACCTCTGTTTGGAACATATCTGCAGCGGCTTCCTGAACCTGTTCCGCAATATCATCTCCGTCAAGCATTTCAGATACTTTTTTCTGCGCCGCAGCCCATCCGGAATCCTGTTCCGCCGCCAGTGCTTCCGCAAGATCATCTGTCTGGTTCTGAAGCGTTTCCGCTATCTCTTCCTGCATGGCATTGATTACCTCGACTGAATCTTCTGCATCAGCATACCCTTCATCAGCCAACACATCCGACAATTCATCATCAGCTTTTGCAAGATACTTGTCTATGGCCTCTATGATTCCATCGGCATTTGATATGAGAGCTTTTGCAATCGCCTGGTTATATTTTAACTGCCTCGGCATATCACTCACCCTCTTTCTCTCGATATCCTTTCAACGCCTTCCGGATTTCCAGCATAATAGGAATGATATCCGCATCAAAAACAGCTGCTTTCTGGATTTGCCCGTCAAGCTGCTCGATCTCTTCATCCGTGACCACTCTTTTTTGCCTCTGAGGCTCTCTCTTTTGACCTGTAGGCTCGTTAGTCTGCGCCGACAGGCTTCCCAACGGTTGAGCCGCTAAACCCGCCTGTTGGCTTTGTGAGAGCGTTTTTGTATAAGCAAGCGGAATGTCTCCCCAATCCCCTTCGTAGTCCTCGCAGCCGTCTTTCCCCAGAACTTCATAAGTCAGAGATTTGGCGGTATTGGGTGTCAGGCCGCCGGCCCGTTCCGTAATGTTCAGCATCTTCTGAATATCATCCGGATTGGTGATGTCTGGCTCATCGAATTGCGCCTCCACATGTTTGAAGCGATAACCATTCAGCAGTTTTTGATTGACTGCCCAGGCAAGGGACGTCCTTTCTGGCTGGAATACCTGTTTTTCAGTAACCTCCATTGCCGTCTGAGCCGTTGCCCTGTTAAAGTCTGTGGTATATCCCACATACAGATCCGGGAGCAGGAAAGCTGACTGCGTTTTCTTTCTTCCGTTCTCCTGGTACTCCTGAAACAGTTCATCTTTTTGTAGGATGGCAGCAAGATCCTTGATTTCTACCTCCGGCTGTTTCTGCTCCGTAAATGCGGCCGTGGTCTCCAAGGTGTCAGTCTCCAATACCAAAAAGGAGTGCTGCCCGCTTTCTCCTTCAATGCCATCCATATACGCTTGCAGTTTGGTAAATGCCGAATCTGTCAGCGTTCCACCCTTGACCAATATCATAAGCGGCGTATGCCTCCCATGCCGGAAATAATTATTATTTAAAACCTCTGCCCTTCGGTTCCCGTCCACGGTAAGCACTTGCCCGATCCAGCGGACTTCTCCGTATGGCATACTTCCAATGCGGAATTCGATAATCTCATTGGCCTGGTCATCTATGTCGATAGGAGCATCAGCCTCTCCTATGTACTCACCATTTCTCTTATCCATGATACGGGGATCCCCAAACTCCTTGAAGTACACCGTCTTACCGCCTACATTCTGCCGGAACTTGCGAAATTTCTTTTTTCTGTTGATTGCTGTCCCCTTGTAAAAATACTCGATATCCACATATGGCCGAAGCGGATATGTCATATCAACGGACGGCGTATCGATAATGAACTGCAGCTCCACGACTTCCTGTGCCTGATTCCTGATAACCTCGCAATAGGATATTCCATACGTTTCCCGGTCACGGATAACATTTTCAAATACCTCTTTTGTCTGCATATCCATATTGAGAAGCGCTATGATCTGCTTCAGCGCATCCCATTCCGCTTTCATCTCCGGCGTTTCTGTATCATAATCTTCTGCGTATCTCACAGAAATACCAAAACCGGCAATATTGCTCTTATATGCTCTGATGCACTGCGGCAAAATCGTGGAATTATCAACCAGGATTTTCAGGCCGCGCATATCAATGGCATGTGGTATCCAGTCAGAAGCAGATATCTGTATGGACGGATCCAGTTGCTCGCCCTTGTCTGACTTTTCCACTTTCCGCTGCGCATAAAACACTGTTGGTGCATCCATGCTGGAGGATTTTATTATTTTCACATCCACTCTTGGCGTAGGCGCTTTCTTTTCATCCATCAGCTCTTGCCTCCCTTCTTCTTATAATTCATTGGCAAACACACAAGCAGAATACAGTCCCCTTCATCCGGAGAGGAAAGCCCCCTGTCTTTCATATCCTGTTTGCTCTCTACTTTCTGTTTGGCATTACTCCCAAACTCAAATTTCCGGCAAGACAGCTGGCCGATAAGGTCACTGTCATCCGGCAAGATCACTTCTGGCACATGGGGACGCCCGAAATCATCATATGGCGCAATCAGATCCCTTACTACCCCCATCATATAGGTTGTCGAATCCGCATAATGCCGGTGCTTTATTGGCACTCCGAAATTCACTGCCAGAATAGCCATATCCCCAAACACTTCCGGATCAGAACGTTTCCAGTTTCTCAGCTGATCAACAACACCGCCTCCGACACCGCCATCATCGACTTTCACGCCAATCTGTCCCTGGAACCTAAACCGCTGCTTCAATTCCTTATAGAGCCGCGCTATCATGCTGGCCGTCCAGGTGGTATCCTTCCCGTTGTACTTTTTATAGATTTGGACTACTTCATTTACCCGGTACCCTATGCAGGTTTTATCATCGCCAAACCGGGCCACGTCACAGCCTATCTCAATCAGCTCCACTCCGCTCACATCTACCGGCTGGAGATTCCCGGCGCCGTCCCGGTATTTCCCGAATGCTCTGGCTGTAGGCTCTGACATTTCGGTTTTGATACTCTGCTCCAGAAACGAGATGGGGATAAACACATCATCTTCCTGCTCTGGAAACTCCCCATATACACGGACACGGACCACATTGCTGCGCTCCCCATACTTTCGCTTCATAGCATCGATATTCTCTTTATTGGTACGCTTGCTATGCTCCGCATTTACCGTATGACAGCGATACAAGGCCCTGTCTGCAGTATGGCTTTCATAAAACGTGCCGCTGGTCTTTGTCGGATTGCCCATCAGCAGAAGTTTGTTATTGGCTCCGGCCAGAGTACCGGTAATTGCCTCCATAATCGGATCTGCTACGCCTGATGCCTCATCCACAATGAAAAGCATATTGTCCTCATGGAATAATAGGCTTGTCATTCTGAAAGTCCGTATTTGCAGTGTTTTCAAGGCTTTCTGCCGTCTGACTCCACCCTTTTACACCACGCTTGACACCATTTTTCAGAAACCAGGCAGCAGGCATTCCGCTCCGCCTGCTGCCCTCTGCCAATCTGCCGCCGGACTCTGCTCAAAACTGGTTCGCAAGTTTTCTGATCTCCTCCCTCTCCAATTCCGCCGTCACATGGGTATAGATATTCATGGTCACATCAATGGTGGAATGGCCGAGATAGCTCTGCACCACTTTCGGCGGAATCCCCCGCTCCAGCGCCCTGGTCGCAAATGTGTGGCGCATAGCGTGTGGACAGAATGTCTCCATCAGCTCCGGCTTCCTGTGTTCTGCTGCCGCTTTCTTTTCCTCTGCCCGATTGACAGCGTTCACGGTGGAATCTATGTATCTGCCAACGGATAAGGTCATAAGCGGTTTCCCGAACATGGTAGTGAATACAAGATGCTCCAGCCCCTTGACCGGCTGGCCCCCAGCATCATCCTGAGCTTGGCCTGCTCCACCTTATGCCGTCTCAGCCTTTTGGCTATCTCCGGCAGCATTGGGATGGTCCGTTTGCTCTCCCCCGTTTTCACCGGGCCCTTGTAATAATCCTTCCCGGCAATTTTTATCATAGTGCCATTAACATGTATCTCCATCTTCTCAAAATCAATATCCCTCCATTCCAACCCGTTGATCTCCCCTATCCTCATGCCGGTAAAGAATCCCACATAGAAAATATCTGCATAAAACGGCTTCCTTTTCGCAGCGCATTCCAGGAACGCTTTCTGCTCCTGCTCTGTCAAAGCCCGACGGCGCGGATTTCTTTCTTCACTCTCCACCTTGGGGAGAATGGACTTCTCTACCGGATTTATAATAATAATGCCATTCATAGCCGCCTGATGGAAGATCATGTTCATGGTCTGCCTTGTATTCTCAATATATCCGCTGGAATACCCTTCACGCTTCATTTTGTTCAGAATTCTTTGAATATGCTCCGGCCTGACCGCTTGCAGCTTCATATGCCCGATTTCCGGCTTGACATGCTTATAACACTTCTCATTCCCGATTATCGTTGTTTCCCGGACAACATTTTCCCGGTACTCTTTCAGCCACGTTTTGTACCATGAATCCACCGTCAGTCTGTCCGGCCTTGCATAAACGCCATGATCCATCTCATATTTCGCATCCCTGAGTTTCCTCTGGACTTCCTTCAAATCCGTTCCATAGATAGTGTAACGTTTTCCATTGAATGTATATCTCGCCTGGTACCTGCCATCCTTACGCAGAGAAATCCCAGGCGGTAACTGCTTTTTATCAGCTGCCATAACCTCCAGCTCCTTTCCGATACGCAAAGAGGCAGCAGGGCCGCCTCAGTCCATATTCAGTTTTTATTGTGAATGTGTCAAAATTCGGTTATAATACAAATGCTTTGGTGTCCTCTTATCATACACCTTAGTTCCTTATAGGCTCCCCCATGTTGCAGCAGGGCGGGAGCCTCCGCTTTGCCCCTCCTTTCCGCCGTATGCCCTCTAATTTGCCCTACAGGGCTGTTTTCTGTCCTCAAAGGTAAAATCACGCCTGCATCCGGTTTTCAGCCCTCACGGTCACACAGGCGGTCAAATTTCATGCGGTCCACCATCACCCTCCTTCCGATACGGACGATCAGCCCATTCTCATCTGCATAACTCCGCGCCTTCGTCTTCCCAATGCCTGCATAGCGGCAGAACTCTTTCATGCTCAGGAGCTTTTTATCTGCCAGCCCGGCAGCAGGGGCGCTACATGCAGCAGGCCGGTGACATCTGCCGAAATCCAGACCCACGAGCGGATCCGTCTGCCTTGCCTCTATCTCTGCCATGGTCAGATGCTCTTTCCGGCAGAGGCCGAGGGCGGACAGTACCGCCTCATGCTCTACCAGCCGCCTTATATACTCCTGCCGGCATCTCTCCCCTTCATCGGACTTTGACATCATGCACACGCATTTTGTCAAGCTGTCCGACAGGATGAAGTCATTGCCGCCTATGTACCGGTAATCCAGATCCTCCACGGCAAACCGGTTCCCGGTGATGTTCCGCTCCACCCACTTGCCATAATTCCCTGGGCTCAGCCCCAGAAATGAATAAAGCTCGCTTGCCAGGACCTCCCCAGGGCGGAGCCTCTCGCTGGTTATCTGTGCCGGCGCCTGCTGCCTCCCCTGAAAGTAATAGTCAACCAGGCGCTCATACACTTCCCATGCCTGATCCGTGTTAAGGGATTTCGCATGGAGAAGCACGCCCCTTTCGCTCCAGATATATAGCCTTTTGGCATTTTGGGAACCGGTGACAATTTGACACCGGTTAAGAAATGCCCTCTTTTCATCCCCTTCCAGATAGAGGTAGTGGACGCCCTCTTTATATTTTCCTTTATTCCGCTGAAAATTTTTGGTTATCGTATTCCTGCTGGTACCGTAACACTCCGCCAGCTGCGCCGTTGTCAGCACACGCTTTCCCTTATACTCCACGATCCGGGGAACCATCGCCGCCTCCTGCTGCCTATCCATAAAAACCACCTCCTACTTTTCTCCCTTCCGGTTCTGCTTCGAGCACCATTCATCAAACAAGAGACGGTCAACAAGAAGCCGGTCCCCGATATAAACCACGGCGCATATTTCTTTGGCCAGCTTCCTTGCCATCCCGTCACCGATACCGCCGGCATATTCCCGGAAATCCTTAATGCTAAGCAGCCTCCGCTCTGTCAGCGGTATGCGTTCTGCCTGCTGCCCGGTGCCCACAAACCCCTCCGCTTTACGCTTTTCATACCAGACAGCCGGGACTTTGCCGGATACCACCAGCTTGCCGGATGCCTTTAACTCCTTATGGAGCTTCTTTACCAGTTCTGCCGCTTCCGCCCCACTGATGGAGAGATCAGTGGCTATATCAGCCTCAGTGTAGAACATTTTACGCTCCATCACCATCCTCACCTCCCTTCCCGGCACATTTTTCAACCGCCGCCTTATACCCTTCGATAAAACCCCGTTTCCGTGATGCCACTGCAGTCTCCTTCAGCAGATTGCCGATTCGCTCCCTCTGCCCTGCCGGCAGCAGCTTCACAAATGCCGGCATATTGCCGCAGCGCCCTAATTCCTCCGGCTCCCTTCTTCTGGAGATATATTCCTCAAATGCCAGCGTGCAATATCTATCCGAATCGCCGCCCTGGGCGTCATACACCCAGGAGAAACGGCTGCTTATTGCCTCATTCAGCATTTCAACCATGACAATGCGCTCCCTGAGCTGAGAGAGGAACACATCCATGCTATTCCCCACGGCCTGGAGGGTGACGCCATCCCCATTGAATATGGCCTCAATGATGATCTCCGCCATATCGGCCACTTTGTATAACTCCACCACCGCATTGCCCATGTCATACAGCGGATTATCCACATTATGTTCCCCCATCAGCAGATGCCCCCTTTCATTCTTCTGGCGCCAAACACCTTTTCGCCGATCCCTGCCGTATTTATGGCGGCAATCGCCCTCTCATACCGCCTTACCGCCCCGGACAGCAGGTAAAGCACCTCCTGATCCGTTGGATCCTGCTTTTTGCTGAGCCTTGCCTGCCCCTCATCCATCTGCCTTCTCGCCTCATAATATTCAGCCACCAGCAGGGCCTCCTTTTCTGCCCTGCTGCCCTGCATACCCTTGCCTGTCGTTTTCTTCATCGTGCCGCCCCTCCCGCCGTCCCGGCTTCTCTAAACTGTTTTTGAAGGAGCAGATCGGCACGTTCCTCCACCATTTTCCACCCGGCCCTTTTGTCCATCTTTTCCGGCTGTCTCTCCAGCATGTTCCAGAACTGCCGGCCAAGCGTATCTCCGCCGAAACTGTTCTCCGCATATCTGAACAGCTGGAGCTGGCTGTCCTCTGCCAATGCCTGGAACTTTATGAATATCCTGATGAGCGGGTTCTGTACCGCATATACATCCCCGTATTCTTCAACCGCCCTTTCTTCAAGCCATTTTTCCATTCTAGCCGCTTCCTCTGCCTTCCTGCTGCCAAACTCCACAATACTGACAATCTGGCAGCAGCCTGTATTTGAAACTGTTTCTACGCCTTGCATTATTGCATTACCTCCCTTTTCTGCTTGCTATTTTCCGCTTTTTCTCACCATATCTCTATCAATCAAAGCATTTATATATCTCTTTACCTCTTTTTTCTTTACTCCTCCCATAGCATCTTCCTGGGTACGGTATTCCGATCTTCCGAGCAGATAATCTGTCGAAACATGAAAATATTCTGCAATCCGCAGGGTACTCTCAATGCTTGGGGTGCTGATTCCCGTTTCATAATGGGAAAGGGCGGAGGCGGAAAGCCCTATATCCTTACCCAGCTGTCTGCAGGAGATCTTACGTTCCTCTCTCAGCTGCCTAAGCCTTGATCCAATCATGTCCTCTCCTTTCTGTGTACTAATCGTACACATTTTTAATTATAGTGCCTCATTAGTGTACTGTCAATACTTTTTCTCCATTTTTGTTTATTTTTAGGACACAAAATGATATACTGTATCACATGGAGGTGAAATTTATGTTATCAAGAATTAAGGAACTGCGTACAGAGCAAAATCTGTCACTTCGGGATCTGGCTTCTCAATTAGGCATCGCCTATACATCACTCGGGAAATATGAGCGGAATGAACAGCAGCCCAGTTTTGAAACCCTGGAAAAAATAGCCGATTACTTTCATGTATCCGTGGACTACCTTCTTGGCCGCTCCGACAGCAGGACATATGATAACCTGGTCTTTGATACCGACATGGACCATCTGAAGAAAGCTTTCGACAATGCTCCAGCCCTAATTAAAAGCCATTTCAGCAATATTGTTGATTCTGTGTTCCTGCTTTCTTTCCGGAACTTAAAAGATGGAGAGGACATAGAATATATCAAGCTGCTGGAACGTATATTCGACTGTCTTCTAAAAATCCATCAGGCCGGATTGAATAACTTCATCCTTGCGCCCACCGCTGAGGAAACAGATAAAAAATATCAGGAATTCCTCTCAAAACAGGCCGAATTAAGTGACCTGGCGAAACAACTGTTCTATTACTCCAAGTGGAATGAATTCAATCAACCGAATTAACAAAATTATATTTTCCTCTGCGATTCCCCCTTGCCATATTATGCCGGGGCTGTTACAATGGATTTATCCGTAGGGGCGCTCTGGCGAAAGCCGAGTGCTCTTTTCCCTTTCCGTAACAGTCGCGGCCTCAATCACCCTACTGTCTGCCGGTCCGCATGACCTCCAGAGCAAACTCAAAGCCCGCCATGAACCCCTGTTTCTGGGAAAGCTCCGCAAGGTGCAGGCACTCCATATAAAGGATATCCTGCATCTTATCGCTGTTCGGCAGCAGGCTCTCTATCATCCCCATAAGGTTGTCCGCCGCCTCTTTGGTCTCCGCCGTGTCAATGCCCTCCCGCTCCTCGATGTATCCGTTGTAGATGATCTCAATCGGTCCCACGCTATTTACTCCTTTCGCTTGCGGCCGGTCCGCTGATATGCTATAATCAGCGGTGACCGGTTCATGTGGTGTGTTCTCGGTTACTGCTCCCTTGCCAGAGATCGCGGGTCTGACAAGGGAGTATTTTTATGAAATTGTAAATCTCCGACTGGCTACCTGCTTAACATACTTGTCATACAGATCGCCGTACTGCTCTTTGAATCTCTTAGTATCAAACCGGCTGGAAAGAACGCTGGTAAACCGGATGATGAAGATACCGGCCTGCATTTCTTCAATGCCTTTGGCCTCCATATCCTTTTTGATTTCCTCCTGCAGACCGCTGATCTGTGCCTCCAGCTCCTTTTTCTGTTCTTCCAGCGCCTTCAACTTCTTGATCCGATTCTCAATCGCTCTTTCACCCATGTGATGTTCTCCTTTCCTTCGGCCATGCCCCGGCAGGCTTTAAAGTATCTTAGGACCTCTGTCCGTCTCACTATCCCCTTATCCTGTTTCCCGGTGTTATGTGGTATTCTTGCTTTCCCTTTCGGTACTCCCGTCTACCTTCGCTTGACTGATATTATTTTGTGTGTTTTGTTTTATTATGGTTTCATTATACACCCTGTTGCAACAAATGTCAACACTATTTTAAAACTTTTTCTTCATTTCTAAATATTTTTACACTCTATTGAAACTTTTGAAATAATATGCTATACTTTTATCAATCCACAGGAAAGGTGGTGAACGTATGGCAAATATAAATATCAGAAATGAAATAAAGGCTGAAATTGCAAAATCAGGATGGACCTTAACCGACATTGTGAAGGAAATGAATCTATTGCACCCAGAGGAAACTACTACATCACAAAACATTTCCAATAAACTTACTCGCGGAACATTAAAATACTCCGAAGCTGTAGAAATAGCTTCCATAATTGGCAAGCGAATCTCTTGGGTTTCCGCCAATGTTGAAGAATAAGGGGCAGTATGAAGCTATTAACCCTGCTGCCATCTGTCCGCAATCCGCTGTCAATTGACAGCAAATGTCCGCAGTTGCCCACAAATGAATACAACATGTGCAGCTGCATACAATAACCAAGAAAGGAAGTATCTGCTATGGCAAAACGATTATCCGGTTCTGCAAACACTGGGAAAAAAATTATGCAGAATCAAAATCTATTCAAGTACACATATAACGGATCAGAGCAGTCCGGCAATAATATGCTCCACAAATTTGACTGGTCTTTTGATAATTACCAATCCGGAAATATCAGTATAGAGCTTAGAGCTGATGGCACAATAGATGAATCCTCACAAATAAACTGCCGCCAGAATCCCAGGGAATTCTTGCGTCCTCTGGGCGCATACAATGACCACAGTCTTTATGATGTTTTTCGGATAATGCTGGATGCCCAAAACATCAGCCACAAATAAACTCTACAAAGAAAGGAAGTGAATACCATGAGTTATCAGGAAATAGCCAAAAATATGATAGACCGCCTGCCGGAGAGCCAAATGATTTTCGTTATCAATATGCTTGAGGGCTTGGGTGAACTGTCTGGAGCAAACGTACATCCCGAATTTACGCCAAATGCCGAAACACTGGAAGCCTTTGCCGAAACGGATGAAATGATACGAACCGGTAGCGGGCAGCATTTCAAAGGCAACGCAGAGGACTTCTTTGCAATGCTGGATGCGGAGGAATGACATGTTAGAGATAAATGCTACCTCCAAATTCAAAAAGGACAGAAAGCGGTGCATAAAGCGGGGGTATGACATGGGCCTGCTGATCAAAATTGTGAACACCCTCTGCATCCCTGCACCGTTGCCACCCGCCAACAAAGACCATGCGCTTGTTGGGAATTATGCAGGCCGGAGGGAATGCCATATTACCCCGGATTGGCTACTTATATACCGCATAGATGGGAATGCCCTCTATCTGGACAGAACGGGTACCCATGCGGATCTGTTCGGGTTATAGCCAAAAATAAAAGGCATGTGCTCCTGCATATGCCTTTTGCGTTGCCTATGAAATTATGACTGCTGCCACATCATCAGATCAGACAGCGAGATTTCTTCCCCATCTATGCCCTCTATTTTGCCCCAGGTTCTCCTTTTACCCTCTCAATGATAAAAATATCGTCTGGCTGCCTTCCGTGGCAAACTGGCGGCAATCTGAAAGCTGCAGGTTCCGATCCGTCCACCTGCTGCCTACCAGCTCCGACCACAACATTTCTTGTACTTCAATCCCGACTGGCAGGGACAAAGATCATTCCGGCCCACTTCCCTATGCAGCATTTCCTGAATCTGCATGATCCTCAAATACATCTCTTTGGGGAGGGTATATGTCCTATCAGCAGAGGCGCACATAATCCGATCACGCTCATTCAGCAATCCAATAAGTTCTGCCACGAGCGGCGAAGCGGTAAGCGGCTGTCTGATGCTCCCTATCGGCTTTCCAGAATATACCACCCTATCATCACGCAGGAAAAGAATCTCCCTCTCACCACAATCATGGGGCGTAATATCCACCAGCTTCCCCTCCGGGCTTTCCCATACGGCATGAGCCTCCAGCGTTACCGAGATATTCGCCCACTGCCAGACAGCCCAGCCGTTGACCTGCTGCCCGCCATGCTTCTGGACCATCCGGCGGACATTTGGAAAACATTCATTCATCAGGCCCCACCCTACTGCCTCAACAGGGACATAAACCGGCACCGTCCCCGGAACCGCACCGCTGCACAACTCCATAATCCTGTCTGTAATTTCCACCGGTGTAGTCTCCCTTTTCATGGAAAATCACTCCCCTCCGCTTTTTATTCCATCATACAGCAAAAGGCCCCAAAAGAAAATAGCAATCTACAGATTCAGCCTCCCCCATGCCCTCTAATCGCTCCGTACTGCCCTGTTTCCATGCCTGACATAAAAATAATCGTCTCTGCCCCAAAAGCAGCAATATGGCGCCTCTGCGTGTGCCACGGACCACCCTCCGGCTTTTGCAACGTTGCAATTAACGTTCCATTCGTTTTCCGTTCCGTGGAAAAGCGAACGCTCGCTTTGGTCCTGGCAGATGGCAGCAGTTGTAAATCACTCAAAATACGGTATTGCAGGGTTTCCGCTGCCTTTCGTCCGCCTATATGTTTTGAACTGTGGAGGATTGCAACGTTGCATTTGTTTTGTTTTTGTTTTTCTAAAAAGCGAGCGTTCGCTTTCCCAGCAGGCGCCGGCGCTCCATATTCGTTTTTTGTTTCCCCAAAAATAGGGAACGTTCCGTAACGCTCCCTATCCTTTGGCAAATCAGAACATTTGTTCTTGTATGCCATCCCATTATCCAAAGCACCTATATCCCCAAAATTCAAATCGCATACTTACTCATCATCAGATGCTCTATCTCCCCTTATGGCAATGGGTTCCCCTGGTTCTAAATATCCATGATCAGACAATCCCTTCATAGGGAATTCTGGTGCCGGCTTGGAGGCTAAACTGCGTAGCAGGTTAGAGCTCCGAGCAATAATAATATCTTTATCTCTTTCTCTATCTTTAACTCTATCTCTAATTATGGTGTAGATTTCTCGGAGATTTTCTGTGAGATTTCTCACACCATTTCTCACACCATTTCTCACGGGAAACCTCACAAATTCCAGATGCCAATTGCCCGGAAACCCTTGATTTATGCGGTTTCTCTCGGTTTTGGTCTTTTTTTCTCCTGTGCCGAAAAATCCGGAAAGGCAGCCGTCAGTTTTCTGTGCTCCCCTGCCACCCATAAAAACCTCCCACAATTCCCCCGCAAAATCTCCGAGAAACCTCGGAGATTTCTCGTGAGGTTTCGTGTGAGATTTCTCACACGTTTTCTCACAAACCAGCGCCCGTACAAAAGGCCCAAATGCTGAAAAATCCTTATTTTACGGGATGTTTCCGCTTTTTCCGGCTCCATTATGCCTTTTGTAGCCCTGCGGCCATCTGTCCGCAATCCGCTGTCAATTGACAGCAAATGCTAGCAGATAAGACATAGCACTGGTAACAATGTTACTCCCCTGTTACCGCTGCGTTACTCATATATTACCGCCATGTTACTATGTAACGGATTCCAGAAAGCAAAAGCAGGGGCAACATCACTCCACACCCTGCTTCTGCAAAAACCTGTTTATGAAATACTGCTGCCCCTTGCCAGTCACGACCGTGGTTTTGGTTATCCTTACACTGCCGTCCGGATTATTGACTGTCTGCTCCTTTACCCCGAACAGTCCCATCTCCATGCTCCTCTGTGTCGGCATATTATAATCTGTCCCCCTCCTGCTGATCAGGAAACCCTGCTGCCTCATCCATTCAAACAGCCGCTTCTCCTCCTTTCCTGCAGGGCAGCAGGCTTTTTATCTCCTGCCTCATGCCCTCTCTTTTCCCCTCTGTGGGGCTTTTCCTGTGCGGGAATAGTTTTATATGTCTCCACCGTTAAACGGCAAGGATGGGGCAGTATCGCCCCATCCCTCACCAATTTCTATAATGGATTTTCCCCAAACCCCGCATGCATAATATTACCGGGCTTCAGGCCGTCTGCCCTCGAAATCGTCAGCGGTTCAGGATCCAGCCCCACCGTAAGAATAGGATAAAAAAATGTAAGCGCATCATTCTCCTTTCCTATCTGCGCCATCTGCCTTCTCGCATTACGCATTGTGTCATTCATGGCCACAAGCTCATTGCAGGCACTCCGGTATTCATCGGCCAGCATCCGGATCCTTTGCAGCAGAGCATTCCAGTCCTCACGCTTTTCTTCGCAGACCTTTTCCCACTCTTCCCAAATGGCCCCGTCCGGGAATGTCCGCAGCGCCTTCGTCCTTTCCTTCATCTGCTGGACGTATTTCAGGCGCTCATTCAGTTCATCCAGCTTTTTGGAATTGGTAACCGTGCCATCGATATCCCCGGTTTCCGTTGCCAGCGCGAGAAAGCCCTCTGTCTCCCTGATCTCCCGCTGCGTCTGCAAAAGGCTGTCCTGAACCTTCTGCACCTTTTCTCTCTTTGCATCAAGATATTTATCCAGACGGGATACGATCTCCTGTCCATCTGTTGGCGCCGGCGGCATATATGTAACGGCCTGCTTTGTCCGCTCCAATGCTGCCAAAGTCTTTTGCAGTTCTGCAATCCTCTTATCCAGAATAACCATTTCTACAGGATTGCCAGCTGCAGCGGCCCTCTTTGCCTTTACCTCCTCCATCTCCTTTTGCTTGCCGGTGATGCTCTGCTCTAACTCCTTTAATCTGCTTTTCTCGATCACTTTTCGTTCCCTCCATTCTTTGCCTGATTCATAGCGTTTCTAAAATTCTCTTGTGTCCGTAACTGGTTATAGCGGTCAGTGGCAGCAGTTATAGCTCCGAGGATATCCCTTATCCTCATTTCAACCACGATATTCTTATCAGGGATCGTGATTGCTATTCGCTGTGCCGTTATGCTTGCCAGGATTTTACACTCACAGGGCTTTTGTTCCGGATCCCTCTCCAGTAGATGCCTTTCTTTAGAAACCAGTACCTCCATAGTTCCTTTCACCGCATCAGATCCCCTCTGCATAATGCTCACGCTCCTTTTCATCAGAATTCATATGACATCTCCCCTTCCTCCATAATCTCCTGCCTAAGGATGTCCATCAGGACACCCTTCATGTTTTCTACAAGCACATTCACGATATCCTCTTTGTTGGCACCACCACCGCTTACCTTCATTTCTCCGGCACCTTCAATCCGGAGAACTACTGTTTTTTCACCGGAATCTCCATTGCCCTCTGTTTCCTCTGGAGGGGAAACGTAAAAGTCTTTATTGTCATTGCCTCGTGCCAGGATGTTTGAAGTCTCAGTAGCTGTATAAACCACCTCGCCGCCTCCAAAATTGACAAGCTCCGGGCCTTCCTCACCAACAAGTGCCAGACCAGGTGCAGCATCCAATGTCCCTGTAGCATATTCATGGTACCCACCGCCGCTTAAAGTGTTTTTAGAGAAGTTCAGGGAATCAATGGCACTCTGTGCCCTCGCCACCCCATCCTGGATCTCAATCACATAAGCATCCATCGTGGCTTTTGCATTGACTTTCGCTTCAGCGGACAGATCCATCCTCTCAACCATTCCCTCCATCTCTGTCTGCATTTTTTCCAGCGTTTCTGAGAATTCCGTTTCCAGATCTGCCACGCTTGCGGCTGTTTCGCTCTGAGCCGTCTGCAGGTCGGTGTACTGCTGGACCACAGCAGAAAGATCCGCATCATTCATACTTTCCATGCCGGCCAGCATTGCAGCAGATTCCTCACTTCCATCTGCCAGGCTTGCCAGCATATCGCTCAATCCCTCTATGTCGCTAGCCCTTTCGGTAAGGCTGGCCATGTTCTCATTGTAGGAATTCCAGTAATCAATCTGCGATTGAAGGGCATCCTGAATACTCTGAGAGGACATAGCAGCTACATCCTCCACCTCATCCCATAGGCTATACTGTCCCTGGATGCTCTGCAGCGCCGCCTCATAGGCAGCATCATATTCTTCGCAAAGGGATTGTAATGCCTCGGAATACTGGCTCAAAGCGTTCTGCGCCTCTGCATATCCGTCAGATGTGTTTTCGACAGCCTCCTTCTCCTGTTCGAGTTTTTCAGCCATCTCGGTGGCGGAAGCACTTGCAAGGGCGAGTTCTGCCATCATTTCCTCTATTTCATCCTCGGAATATCCCATCTGTGCATAGCAGGCTTCGATACTTTCCGTCAGGGTATCAAAGTTCTCTTTGGCCCCGTTTGTTGCCTCCTTTGCCTGATCCCATACATGGTAAGCATCTTTCACCGAACCACTCCAGTTCATTTCAGCACCATCGGCCCAGCCGGTCCATGCTAAAATCGGATGTTCCTCAGCCCAGTCTTCCTCCAGAGCGCGCTCATATTCTGCTTTGGCTGCCACTTGGCTTTTCATAGCTTCATCATACTTGGTCTGAGCCTCCTGATATTGTTCGAGATAGCCAATCAGTTTATCCATGTTGGCCTGCGCCCTTTCCTGCTCCGCTGATTCCGAAACAACAGCCCACAAATCTTCCACGGACATATTCAGTTTTCCATTGGTTTCATCAAGCGTCAGATTTAATCCCTCATAGGAACCATTCAGACGGTCCACGATGTTCTGCATGATTTCCAGCTGACCACCCGACAGATCCGCACTCTCCGACATGGCCACCAGCTGCGCAATCAGTGATTTGGAATCCGATTCGCCCTGGTCTATCGAATCCACGGTTTCATCATAGGTATTCGCTATTTCATCCAGTGTGGTCTTGAGCTGCTCATTATATGCGATCAAGTCCCCTATAGTTTGTTTATTATTCTCGAATGCTTCAGACAGTTCATCAATCTGGTTTTTCAGCTGATATGCCTCTATCGTATCTGCAGCTCCGGCTTCTGCCAACGCATCGTACTGCTCCTGCAAATTTTCCAGTTCATCAGCCATCTCCTGGGAAGATGCTGTCAAAGATGCCTGCGCCTTTTCCGCTTCATCTTCGGCATTTGCCATATAAATGACTGCTGCTGTGACGGCAGCTATCGCCCCCACGACAAGCATAATAGGGCCAAGTGCCACTGTCATAGTGGTTCCAAGTGCTGCGCTCGCCACCGCTGCGACTTTTGTGACGGCGATATAAGCTGTTATCGCCAGCGTGACAGCTCCCACGCCGACAACAATACCGGTCAATACCGCAGTAATGGCCGGATGTTCATTGATCAACTTCGTAAAGCCGTCCGTAATATCAGCAATCCCATTTTGGAATTGACTTATCACCGGGTTCAGATCATCCCCGATGGCAATAGACAGATTATTGAAACTGTTCTCCATCCTCTCTGTACTGAAAGCGGTGGTATTTGTCATTGCCTCGTATGCTGCCTGGGTAGTTCCGGCAGAATTCGCCAGCTTCTCCAGATTGGAATTAAAGGTATCCAGCCCCTGATTGATAATAGCGTTTGCTGCTTTCCCAGCCTCAGCGCTGCCCCACAGGTTCATCATTGCCTCGCCGTCCCGGCCGGCGCTCTCGTACACAATATCCAGTACGTCCGCCAGAGTATATCCTGCATTCATCAGCTGTCCAAAGGACATACCTGTTTCCTCTGTAATGATCGTAGCCACATTGGAACCGGCACTGCCCAGTTCATTAAACATACTGGAAATATAGGTCGTGGATTCCTCTACGCTGATTCCGGCTTTCGTCAAGCTGATGTAGCCTGATTCCAGATTGTAAAGATCCACCGAATACGCCGATGCTGTACTGATCGCTTTTCCCATACTGCTTGCCATCTGGTCTATCGTCAGAACGCCCAGGTTTTGAGAAGTAACCAGGCTGTCGGAAATATTGGTAACTTCGGATGCCTCCAGTCCGTATGCGTTCAACGTGGTCGTCAGCACGGATAAGGCAGATGAAGATGATGTAAAACCGGCAGTTGCCAGCTTTGAAGCCTCCCCCACAGTTGCCACTGCGGCTTCCGTTGCTACGCCTGCGGATATGGCATTATAGGACGCATCTGCCAGTTCATTCACATTCCTCGCCGTATCCATGGAAAGATCTGATATTTGCGCAGATAATTCACCGGCAGACAATACTGTTGTGTCAGCAACCGTGGATACCATGGCCACATTCGTTTCAAACTCTGCCGCCGCCTGGGAGCATTCCACAAACGCATCGGCAATCTTTTTTAATGCTGCTGCAATCCCGATGGTAACAAGCAGCTGGTTCAGCCCTTCCACCGCATTTTGTGACTGCTCTCCAAAATCCTGCGACTCATTCCCGGCATTTCCCGCCTCCTCTGAGAAATCCTCAAGTTCCTGTGCAGCATCCTCAAGAGCATCCCCTACATGGTTTAATGCCTCCTCCGTCATATAGCCCATATCCACAAGTTCCTCTGTGGAATATACGGCCTGCATGGCTTCCCGGTCATAATTGCCTATCCTGTCAGTCCAGTAATCCGTGGCAGATGCCGCACGGTCTATAGCATCCGCGGCACCGGTGGCTCCTTCTGAAATCACATCATAGGAAGAATCGGCAGCGGCTCCGATCCGGTCAAAGGAATCCAGTGCCCTCGTACCGGCACTGACCATAGCATCAAATCTCGCACTGATCTCGTCAACTGCCCTGAAAACAACTGATAACCCAGCCATAACTATCGCCCCCTTTCCAATGTTCCAAGTATAATTTTATTTACTGAATTTCCCGCCATACTAAACCCCTCCTTTCACTTCAAACAGCATAGCCGCAAGCCTCTCTTCATTCTCCCGGATGTCGGCATAAACCGTACTTTGGCAGCAGCCATATTCTTCCGCAATGGCGGCAGGGGGAACACCAGCAATACATTTCTGTAATATCCCCGCTTTCCGAATATCGGTATCAATGGAGGAATATCCGTCATTACAATATCCAGAATATGCTTCCACCGCCTCGCCCAGCTGCGCCATAATTCGTATGGTGGCCCGCCTCCCCTGCTCCACCGCCGCCCGCTCCCTTTTCCCCGGGAAGAGGCATAAGACATAATCCCCAGCCATAGAAGAAAAAAGCCTGCTGTCGTCTACCAGCATCCGGATCGCGGCCTCCCTATCCTCTGGAGGCTGTCCAACCGCTGGCATACCCATGCAAAGCACCAGCATTTCATCAAGGCACCTGTTGACATAATTGAATACCGTTTCTTTTACCACTCCCAGTTTCGCTGCTATTGCCCTGCTGCCAACCGGCACCTCCAGCATATACCGATAGACAAAAGCGTTGTACCTGTCCCTTGCCTGTCCGTCATGGCAGCAGGAAACATATTCCCGGTACTCCCCGATCAGCCGCTTCAACGCTTCCGCATTCCTTCCCATGCGATAGTTGGCATACGCATTTTTCAGAACCAGTCTGCAGCTCCGCACATCCTCCGGCTCTATATTTTCGAATATGGCAGCAGGGGCAGGGAGCAGGCTGCCGTTTCTGCCCTCCCGGTACTGCCTCGCAAAATAATCATAAAAATATTTCATCCTCCCATCACCTGCCTCAGAGCAGAAGCCCGCTGCCCATATGATCTATTTCCTCCATATCCGCATAGTCACTCAGACGCCGAGGATCCACATGGTACCCCTCCCACATGAAACTTTCCAGCTTTTCCCGATGCTCTGAATGGAGTATCCTGTAAAAGCCCTTCTTTATGCGTTCATCAACCGCCTGCCTGCTGCATCCGAACACCTTTGCGGTACCGGCATAGCCGTTCCCCTGGTAATATGCACAGCGGATCATAAGTGCCGTTTTATGGTCCAGGATCCGGAGAGCCGCATCCAGCTCATTGTGTAGCTCCCTCTGATATTCGCTGCTCCCGGCCAGTTCATCGATCTTCTCGTCTGTTGAAAGCAGGTCAAGGAGACTGCTGCCCCCGTCTTCTGATATGTATTCGTCCAGGCTCCTGGTTCTCAAATTAAGCAGCGTCTTCTCCAGATGGCAGAGAGAACGGGCTGAAATGTGCAAAGCCTTCTGTATCTCTTCCGGCTCTGGATCCCTTTTAAATACTGCTCTGTACTTTAGCCGAAATGCCGCCAGTTTTCGTATTCTCATTTTGAGATATTCCGGGATATGCACACTGGAGGTATTGTTGCCGTTATATCTGAATATCGCTGCTTTGATATGGTTCTCCGCATAAGTCAGAAATTTTGCGCCGTTCTCCGGCCGGTATTTACCTGCTGCAGATATAAGCCCAATAAAGCCCTGCTGCATAAAATCTTCCAGATCTTCTTTGCAGCAGTCCCCTATATATTTCCTGATCACCCACCGCACAAATTTCTCATTGTTCTTCCAAAGGACGAGTCTTAGATTCTTGGGTTCACATGGTAGAAGGGGAAAACAAAAGTCCCCAAAGTTGTCCCCTGACCTCCACATGTATGCTGTGGCACATCAGTGTGTGGTATCCCTACTCGTATGTGTACACACACACACAATCCTACAAATAGGTGTATCTTTATAACACTACAAATGAAGCACATATTAGCATATCT
>OFGD01000653.1_pt1 | contig 21908 bp, 22 predicted proteins | sample 1521671 | NCBI WGS metagenome assembly OFGD01 (sample SAMEA3504114, study PRJEB24116) | mouse gut metagenome | biome: mouse gut; feature: mouse-associated habitat; material: faeces | place: Denmark | collected 2011 | reverse complement strand
ACAAATTTACAAATCTTCACGTATCAATGGCATACTCATGCACCGTGGACCGCCTCTGCCCCGCGATAATTCCGAGCTAGGCATGACATAGGTCTTTATCCCGTTTTCCTGCAAAATTTCATTAGTTACATAATTGCGGGAATAGACAACGACCTCACCCGGCGCAATCGCCAGCGTATTGGAACCATCATTCCACTGCTCTCGGGCTGAATCAATCACATTGTTGCTACCGCATTTAATCAGCGTCACCTTATCCAAATTGAGATGGTGTTTCAAAATATCTTCCAAACTTCCTGTCTCCTGGGTAATTTTGATGCGTCGGTCTCCGCCCCGCTCAATGACAAATACATCCATGTCCCGCATAATATTGGGGTGAATGGTGAATTTATCATGGTCTACCATTGTAAACACCGTATCCAAATGCATAAAGGTACGTTGTTTTGGAATGTTGATTGCCAAAATCTTTTTGAAATGGCTTTCCTCTGTGAGTATTTTTTGCGCAAATTTTTCAATTGCATTCTCATGGGTACGCTGAGAAATGCCTACTGCTATGGTTTCCTGATTTAAAATCAGAATATCGCCGCCTTCTAATGAAAAGTTCTCATTGCGGTCATACCATACCTGTGTATCCTTATACAAAGGATGATATTGAAAAATAAATTTGGCGAATAATGTTTCCCGATGTCTGGTTTCTGTAAACATTTTATGAATGCTGACGCCATTACCGATAGAAGCAAAGGGATCACGGGTAAAATACAGATTGGGCATCGGGTCTAAAATAAAGGGATAATCATTATTCAAGTTGCGCAGAAAATCGCCTAAACTCTTGCCTTCTACTTGCTGAATCTCCGTCTTACGGATACCTGCCATCATTTTTTCAATCATTGCCTTGGTGTCCAATGAACGAAAATAATCGGTCAAAATATCCCTCTCGCGGCTGGTGGTAATCCCTGCATCATTGATGAGCTCGGCAATGAGTTCATCCCGCACATCTTGATTGACAATAGATTCTGCAACAAGGTCGCTGAGATAGACCACTTCCACATCATTTTGCCGGAGAATGTCGGCAAAGCTATCATGCTCCTCTTGTGCAATACGCAGATAAGGAATGTCGTCAAAAAGAAGCCGATCTAAATACTCAGGCATCAAATTTTCTAATTCCTTGCCAGGTCGGTGGAGCATAACTTTTTTCAGCTTGCCAATTTCCGAATTGACATTAATTGCTGGAATATGCAAACTAACACCTCATTTCAAATTTAACTTGGAATACAAATTTAGCTTGCACTACATTCCATCATATATACTGTAAAATAAAGGATAACATTTTTTTCAACATCATTACTAAACTTAACCATACGAAAAAGGAACGCAATCCCTAAAGCTTGCGTTCCTTTTTCTTCCATGAAATATTTTATTTTAGACATATACACACTGCATATGTTTCTCCGAGTCGTCTTATCTCATGTCGTATTCAATTTGAATTTTTTCGTTTTATTTGCTGCTCTGCATAATTGCGCAGATTGCCCAATTCCCGGGATGTCGTATTTGGATTACGATGTAAAATACCACCCTGTCTTTGCAAACGCTCCCAGAGCTGGCGTTCTTTGCTTTCCAAATCCTTCAAGAGCAAATTACCTCTGTCCAATTGACCCACTTTATGGGTTTCCTGTTCTGTCCAGGCCTCCTGCAATTTTTCGTAAAACTCCGTTTTTTCCTGACGGAGACGTGTCTTTAACGCCACTACATCCCGCTCTATACGAGCGGACAACCGCGCCCGCGCCAACTCCCGTTCTTGTTTTTCCACCTCAATGGCAGTTCGCAATTGGAATACTTCCTGTTCCAGCTGCGCGCGCCTTTCCTGATTGTGTTGCTCCAATTCTTCTTTTTTTGCCTGAATACGAGCTTCCAAGAGCTGCACAAATTCCTCGCTGTGAGCCTCCACCTCTTGCTGCAGTTGCTCCAAATCGCATTTCACTTTTTCCAGCGCCATAATCACATTGCGCAGCCCCCATGCATCCCGCACAGAAAATACCGTATCTATACTAAACACAATTGTCACCATACTTGCTAAGAGCAATGTCAGCGTCTGGGGTAATTGAAATACAAGCCATTCTAATCTTACCTGCAATACCTCTGCCGCAACCACTGACAAAAGCCCCCAACACAGAGAGCTTTCCAGGCAAATATATCCCTTATACTGGAATGGCTTATGACTGTAGTCCCAATATTTCACCTTGAAAATTGCTTCCATTGTCATGCCCACCAACAACTCAAACAACGTGGCAGCAACCGCTCCTGCTATGTATTCTGCCAGATAATTGCCCCGAAAAGGCGTTGTCGCAAAAACAATTATCATTGCGCCGAATCCGTAAATTGGAATGACCGGTCCTCGCAAAAAGCCCCGACTGGTTAACTTGCGCTCCATCACAGAAACATAAGTCGACTCAAAAACCCAGCCTAAAAAACAATATAGGAAAAAAAATAAAAAAATTTGCTCCCAATTATATCCTTCCATAAAAGCCATCCTTTAACTGCAAAAACTAAGTTGTATCTTGTTCTGTCTTTTTATTTCCCGCACTGCAATCATTTTACCTGCTTAGGCTTTTATGCCAAATAATCTCAACAATTTTTGCCAAAACGTCAATTTCTGCGTGTTTTCTTCGTCAGGAAGCGTTTCCTCATCCATCTCAATGGCTGGCGTGCGAATGACAAATTGTACCGACTGCACCTGTGTGTTCGACTCAGATACAAAGGACACTGTTTCGCCACTGTTACCAAATAATTCGCTGATCCCCTGCCTTAGCTGCTCCAGCATCTTTCCGTCCAAATTGACAGTTCCATTACGGAATTCCAGAGTTCCTCCTTGCAACACAATCAAACCATCTTCCAGCGTCACAATTCCCTCTTCTAAAACAATAGCACCGTCACAAAGCTCTACCACACCATTTTCCAAATCAGCCAAACCATCTGCCAAAGTAATCGTCCCATTGTGAAGCTCTGTAGCACCAGATAAGAATTCATAGCTGCCATCCCTCAACTGCACGACACCTTCATACAATGTTACTGTCCCATCCTGCAACACAAAAGTGCCTTGCTTTAATTCAGTAGTCCCATCTTTTAATGTTTCAATCCCTTCTAAAAGTTCCTCACTGCCTTGCCGCAAAATGACAATTCCATCATACAATTCGTGAATGCCACCGCTTAGTTTTTCCAAATCTGCCACGGCTTGATCCAACTGTACGGCAGTCTGTTCCATTAACTTTATATATTGCTCAAACTCCAACTGAGAGCCAGTAGGGAGCTTTCCTTCTAGCTTGCCCAATAGATCCTTTAATCCCTCTTGCACTTCCTGATTTTGCTGCAGTTGTTCCAACGCCGCCTCCAATCGCGCTGACTGCAACTCTATTTTCTCAATCTGCACTTCTAAACTATCTGCACCATCATTTAATTTTCCAGCACCATTCAGAGTCTCTGCCATACCTTCATCCAGCTCCGCCGCGCCATGCCACACTTTCTCTGTACCAGTTTGCAGACGTTGGGCAGCTCCATCCAATTCTTGCGCGCCATCCTGCACCTTTTGTGCGCCATCGGTGGCCTGTATTGCACCATCATACAAACTCCGCGCTCCCTGTTGCAGTTCTGCAGCACCTTGCTGTAAATCGTTGACTCCACCTTGCGTATCCTTTACGCCTTGCCGCAAATTTTCTAAGCCATCACCCAAACGGCTAGCTCCGCTCCGCAGTTGCTCCATACCGTCAAAAAGCTCCAATGCGCCCTCATCAAACTGTACTGCCGTGCGCTCAATTTTTCGCAAACCCTCTTTCAGTTGCGGATATCGGCTTTCATCCACGTCGAGAGCCATTTGCAGTGTCACACCGTTTAAGGAGATCTGCTCCATTGTAAAATCTGTGACATCAGCGGAGAGAGAAAGTAGCTCCTCCTGTCCTGGCAAGATGGTATAGGTCAACTGTTTTTTGTTTCCTACATTGGCCATTGTCGCCCCTTCTCCTTGAATGTTGCGGCATAGGTTGGTGTCTAGCTGTAAAGTAACCTGTAAAGCGTAATTTTCAAAAAAGACAGCGTTGCAATCCTTATTTTTCGTAATGTCAATATCAATTTGCAAGTGCCCTTGTTTTCCCGCTAATTCCTCTGCTGAAAGAGCTACACCGTCCAGCCAATACTTTATTTCAAAATTCCATGGCAGAGTGGTATCATCTAAAATACCTTCATAATACAATCGACCTGCATCTGCCTCAATGGTAATTTTCTGGTCGGTAAAATGTAATTCCTCCGAAGAAGTCATATTGCGCAAAGCAGTATAATCCCCATAATCCACTATTTTTCCTGCTTCATCCAATACAAAACTGTTTACCACATAAACACCTTGCACAGCACCGTCGCTGTACAAAGTGGCATACACAACTTCCTCCTTAGGTGTATTCTGTTCCTGCGCCTGTGCCGGCAACACTGCCAGCAACAAACTCCCCGCCAACAAAACCGCCGTCATCTTACGTCCCAGATGCTTTTCCATGAGCTTTTTCCTCCGTTTTTTTCGATATTTCCCGAACAGCCCCTTTTTTCACAAAAAATTTGTCACCGCTATACAAACAGGCAGGCAGCACCAACAACACCAAGAGGCAGGAGATAATGGCTCCGCGGCCCAACAAGATTCCCAGCTGAGAAATAGAGCCATTGGTACAGGAAAATCCAATCATAAACCCCGCTACGGCCAAAATAGCTGCTGGCGTCATGATAGACACACCTGTCACACCTACCGTATCCACCAATGCTTTTCGTTTCGGCTTCTGCTGTCGTTCTTCCTGATAGCGAGAGCCCATCAAAATAGCATAATCCACAGTAGCGCCCAACTGAATGGAACTGATAATCAGATAAGCTATAAAAAATAAATGCTGTCCAGCAAAATAGGGCACAGATAAATTGAACCAGACTGATGTTTCAATAACCAACAACAGCAAAAGCGGCAAGGCCAGCGAACGCAAGGTAAGAATCAAAATTAGCAGAATTGCCCCAATCACTAAAAAATTCACCCGCATCAAATCAGATTCCACGGTTTCTTTTAAATCGAAGGTGCTGACTGTATCTCCTGCCAAATAGTATTGCTCTCCATAATAAGATGCTGCCAACTGCCTCAGCCGCTGTACCAAGGCAAACGCATCCTCTCCTTCAGAGGGCACATTGGCCGTCATCACCATGCAGCTATAATGCTGTGAAATCAGTTTGGACAGTATATTTTCATCTAAATATTCCATAGGGATTTCCGTCCCCACCGTATTGGCATAGGAAATCACATCAATGATTTGCGGCTGTTGAAGCAATTGGACATTGACCTCCCGTTCTTTTGCCAAATCACCATTGGGCACTAAAAGAACAAAGGTATTGGAATCTCCAAAAGCCTCCTCTACAACTTCCTGCTGCTGTCCAGGCTCCGTATCAGGACCGAAAAGTTTTGACGAACCATAATAGAACTCGTTATTGCTCTGTGCCAAAAAAGCCGGCACCATAACCAGAATAAAAAAGAACATTGCTACCCAACGAGTCTTCAACACCATTTTTCCCAAACCAAACAGAGGGGGCAACAATGGCCGATGGGAAAACCGCTCTACCCACTTCATACTATACAGTGTCAAAACCGGCAACAACAATAATACCGCCAACAAACTAAACACAATACCTTTAGCCAATACGCGGCCCAAATCCGCGCCAATGCCAAATTCCATAGCCATTAACGCCGCAAAACCCATTACTGTCGTGAGTCCGCTGGCCAGAATAGACGGCGTTGCCTTGCATAATGCTTCCAGCATAGCTTCCTCCGTGTCGCTGATTTCCTTGCGGCACTCCTCAAAACGATGCAGTAAAAATAGCGAATAGTCCAACGACACTGCCAACTGCAGCACACTTCCCGCTATTTTAGTCACAAAAGAAATCTCGCCAAACAGTATATTTGTCCCCATATTCAGCACAATGGCAAACCCAATTGTCCCCAAGAACAGAAACGGCTCCAGCCATGAGGCAGACACCAGTGCCAACAATACTGCACAAAAAGGAACCACAATCAGCATGATGGAGGCCACTTCTTTTCCCGCTGTTTCCTGGCTGGTTACATTATTTGCCGCCGATCCGGTAATGACTCCTTTATCCTCGACCAACGCTTTAATCTTATGGATAGCTTCACGTTCATTGCCTTTATCAATACTCAAGGAATAAAGCGCGCTTTCCTGATAATACCACTGGCGCACGACCTCTTCCCGCTGCATTTCTAGCGGCTCTGTCAAAGCCACCGAATCATCCAGCCATGTCACACTTTCCACACCGTCAATCTGTTCCAGCTGTTTTTTGAAAGCCAGCGCCTGGGGAATCGTCACGCCATCCACCATCACTCTGCAATTGGGAATGCTCAGCTGATACTCTTCCTCCAACACATGGAGCGCCACTGTTGAGGGAGAGGCCTCCGGCAAATATTCCATCATGTCATAATTTACCGCTACCAGGGGCGTCAGCAAACCACAGCATAACACGGCCAGTACAAACAGTATTACCACGCTTCTCTTGTGTGACAATACCGCCTTATAAAACCTTCGCAGCATCATGGACAACCATCACCTCATCGCATGCTTCACTCATCACCGCAAGTTTTCCTTTTCTCTTTAAGGCTCACAACCGTCATCTCGCTCAGCATTGCGCCGCCTAAAATCATACCTGCTCCCAACCACTGTATAGCTGTCATCGTTTCTCCCAATAAAAGTACGGAAAAAATTACCGCAGACAACGGTTCCAGATACCCGCAAACAGCCACTGTCTGTACTGGCAAAATGCCCAATGAAGAAAAATACAGATAGCAGCCGATTCCCGTATTGAGCAGCCCTAAAAACAAGATAGGCAGCCAATCTCCACTGCCAATCTGCAAGACCAGCCCTTGCTTCCATGCTACAAAAATTGCCACCGTGACAAAACTAATCGCCAACTGCAGCAAGGCATTTTCCAATCCTGTAATCGCCGCAGCCTTTTTATTACAGATCACCAAAACAGCATACATCACTGCGGACATCACTCCACAAAACAAGCCCCATCCGCTGTATCCTGCCTGCAGCAAATGCCCATTGATAAGCAGCATCCCGCCTACCACAATAAAAAAGCCTACTGTTTTCAGCCAAGTAAACCGTGTCTTGAACAGTATCGGAGAAAAGATCATAACGAAAACCGGCCCACAATAGCATGCCAGAGTTGCCATCCCTACGCCAATCTGCTGAAAGGCTTCATATAAGAACAGCCAGTTTCCGCCCATAGCAGCTCCCGAACAAAACAAAAAAACAAAGGCACGTTTCTGCGTCCAAAATGTAAACTGCCCTTTCATCAGCAAAAACAATAGAAAAAGAAAGGCGCTGCCGATGGCTGTGCGCAATAACACGATTTCATAACTGTTCAGTGCAATATGGCTGGCCACAATTCCATTAGAGCCAAAAAGCAGCAATGCCGAAATATATTTTATGTACGCCCGTTTCTCATCCTTTTCCATACTATCTTCCCTTTTCCTAACAATGATTAAGCTGCCTTTAGTGTATCATATTTTTCATACACAAAAAAGCAAATGTTTTTCATATATTCCATGAAAAATGATTTTTATGCACAAAATTTTACTGCAAAAACAGCGCCCTGTATAAACTTTCTCTCTGTAAATAAAAAGAGCTGCGCAGAGAGGTGTTTCCTCTCCATGCAGCTTTTCGTTGCGCAGATTACGCAACCTGATTCAGTTGTTCCATCAAATCAATGACTTTGTCTCCACTGGCAGGAGCGCCCTGTGGTTTCTCGGCAGTAGCAGTGTAACGCATATCGCCGTTCATTTTCATCGTCATCATTCCGTCTACATTCATTTCCACATTCATCGTAGCCTGATTGCCACTTTGCTCAATTTTCATGGTCATGATTTGCGCAGTGCCCATATACATAGACATTGACTGTGCATATCCGGTCACCTTATCGCCGTCAGTTTTCAAGGTCAGACTGACAGCAACAGAAATCCCTTCGGTCTCCTGTTTCAGCGTAGACACATAATTGCTGCCCACTTTCTGGAAATTTTTATCCTGATACTGATTGATGCTTTCCAACATAGTCGCACAAGTTAATGCATCTGTTACCGGCAGCCCATCAATCATACTCATAACAACTGCCTCATAAGAGTCCTGCCGAGATGTGCTTTCCAACAAGGTCTGCAAATCCATTCCGCTACCCTGCAGCATCTGCTCCAAATCCATCATATACCAAGCCGTTCCATCCATACCGCTCAGACCGAACAAGGCCGACTTCATATAAACCTTCCCTGTTTCCATATTGGCAATGACATCCATATCAAAGCTCTGCAGCTGTTCCATAACACACTTATCCTCTTCCGTCATCTCGCCTGCTTGCGCTATAGCCTTCTCTAATTGGTTCAAATCCAGCTCTGTCGCTACGTTCATACTGGCAATTTCCGCAGTGCTGAGCCCATCCAGCTTCATAGTACCGGTAACCGGAATCATCACCGCATCTGCTCCGCTGCCATCCGCTACCTGCAAATCAAATTTCAATGTGCCTTTGATGGCCATTGGCTCCTTATTGAAGCTTTCACTATACACCATATATTTTTCCATCAGCGTATACTGCCCTTTTGCCGCTTCCTTCAGCGCCGCCTTATCAACCATGACCACGGTCTGTCTGGCAGCGTCCCAGCCTACTGTCACACCTAAAGACTGCGCTGCAAACCGTACCGGCACATAGGTCCGTCCATCCCGCACAAACGATGCGGCATCGGTCGTTACCTGTTTCCCATCCACGGTGATGTCGGTACTGCCAATCACAAATTGAACCGCCGTATCACCCTTCTGCGCCGTAATCGTATCAGACTCTTTGTCATAAGCCACTGTAGCGCCTAACGCTTCAAATACCGCGCGAAACGGCACATAGACTCTGCCTTCTTCATTGACTGGCGCTGCATCCTGAAGCTGCAGATTTGCACCATTCAGCTGCACATTAATCTCTCCATCTGCAGCAAACGCTGCAGCCGGCAAGAAGAAGCATGTCAGCAGCACCAGCAGAACACACACTTGTTTTTTCATCTTTCAAACCTCCCTGATAATTCTTGGCAACGCAAGCATTATACACAGTCCAGCCCATACAAAGGAACACAGACAATCTTCCTTGCGTTACTCTTTTATCATAGCAAAATAACCATAAGATGTCTATATTTTTTACAACAATGGTCCAAAAGAATAAAATTCCCTCGGACCATTTTCATACAACTATACAATTTTCTCACCCTATTTGCCGCCATGCAAAGCAGGTTCACTGCTATTGCTCATCGGTTTATTGTTTTTACTGTTATGCCGTTGAAAAAACCACTTTATTTTTTCCAATATGATCAGTCGATTCAGTTTACGAAAATTTTTCTTTTCAATGATTTTCTCTTCCTCGGTAGGTGTCCCATAACTGGATAAAAAGGATTCGCTGTGCCATTTACCGCAATCCACCTCACGGATACCGCAGGCCCAGATATCATTATACTTTCCGCAATGTGGGCAAGACGTATTATAACCGGCTGTAATCCCAAAGCCCATGAATTGCTTACGCTCCAACTCTCCGCCACAAATAGGACACTTTGTTTCTCGATAATCAGGTTTAAACATAACAACAGCACCTCCCTCAGAACTCAATCTTACTATTATAAAACTTTACATAAATTATCTTAGCACACTCCCGCAAGAAATGCACATCAACCTTTTCTCTCATACACATTATTTCTACTTTGATAGAAAAAATCATCTGGTTTGTTATGACTAATATAAAATGCCAACGGGCGCAAATCATTTTGTGCTATATATTATAACTAAAAAATCGGCTATTCTCTCCAACAATTTTGTTCTTCGCTAATTCAAGCCACAAAAAATTGCCTAAAACCTTAAGGAAATTTTTCATTTTCTTTTCATATTCTCACACAAGATAACCTCTGAGAAACTTAAAACAGCACAAAGTAATTATAAATTTATTGCTGTAAAATCCAGATTATGCTACACTAGCTTTGTAAAACTGTTTATCTCGAGTGAAAAGAAAGAGGGGATTGTGATGTGTAGCAGCACGCAAAAGAGAAACAGCGGCTTACTCCATGCAGAGCCAGTACATTGCGACGATTGCATGGAGTAACGCAGTCGCAATATAAAAATACCGGCTTTGCAACTTGACTATTCTATCAAGGAGGAAGCCCGTATGAAATATCTTAATGCAAAAACCATTCTTCCGGACGCGTTGGTAAAAGAATTACAAAACTATATCCAAGGCGGATATCTCTATATTCCTGTCAAACAAGAACAGCAAAAGCGTTGGGGAGAAGTTTCCGGTTATCGGCAGGAATTGGCACAGCGCAACCGACAAATAAAAAGAGACTATCAAGATGGCGTTTCTATGGACCGTATTTGTGAAAAATACAATTTATCTTGCTATGCCATACGGAAAATCATATACCAAAAATAAACGATAGACTGCTTCAAAATGCAAATTGAGGCAGTCTATCACCTATTTTATACAGTTTAACTCTGCAGCAAAGGGTGTATAGAATACTGCCTCCAATGACAGTAAAATAAAAGAGAAAAATATACTACGTTCATAGGAGGTAGCAAACTATGTGTACCAGATTTGTTTATCATGGAGAGGATATAATCACAGGGTTTAATTTTGATATTGACCTCTCCGTATGGAATCATAAGGTAATCAAGGAAAAAGAGCGCTTCTACATCGGCATTTTGCGGCCGGATGGAAGGTACCATTCTTATCACGGTGTAAATCAAAACGGAAATGTGGGAACGCTGTTATACGTGCACGGAAACCCTGCCGGAGCATATCAGGGCACCCCAAACTGTGTAAGCATCGCAGATTTGACAGAGCAATTTATCAAAGCGCAGCTTTCCTTTGACGAGGTACTTCAAATTGTGCAATCAAAGGAAATTACCTATGCGCCGGATGCCACTATGCAGGCGATGTTATCGGATATTCAGGGCCGCACTTTAATCATCGAACCTGGAATCGGATACCGTGAAGAACATAAAAAATATTCTTTGCTCACAAATTACTCTTTACTGAATCGCGAGAGCACGAAAGACTTTATTGTGCAGGGTGATGACCGGTATGAAAGAGCTTTGCAGATGCTGGAAAACTGCAAAAACAATTTTTCAATTTCCGATGCCTTTACACTACTCCGTGCCGTTCGCCAGGAAGAACCCTGGGCTACACGGGTTTCCTTCGTTTACTCTGCCAAGGAACAGGCGGTATATTATGTAGAAAATAATTGCTTTGACCGCATCGAAAGATTTGTTTTTCCGTCAGCTAAGCAGGAAAGGAGCCATCATGCAACAGAAACTCTATCCCCGCTCCATGGATAAGGAAACAGTCTACTTAAAAAGTGTAATCACCAATCCCAATATCACAGTAGGCGACTATACAATATATAACGATTTTGTCCATGACCCCAGAAATTTTGAAAAAAATAATGTACTGTATCATTATCCAGTCAATCACGATAAATTAATAATTGGCAAATTCTGCTCCATTGCCTGCGGAGCAAAATTTATTTTCAACAGTGCAAATCATAGCCTCTCCTCCCTTTCTACATATCCCTTTCCTATCTTTTTTGAAGAATGGGGATTGGACGTTAAGGATATCACAAAAGCATGGGACCAGAAAGGAAACATCATAATTGGAAATGATGTCTGGATTGGTTATGAAGCACTCATTTTAGCAGGTGTTACCATTGGGGACGGCGCCATCATAGGAGCGCGCGCAGTGGTAACAAAGAATGTTCCTCCCTATACAATCGTAGGAGGTGTACCAGCAAAACCTATACGAAAACGTTTTGCACAGCAGACAATTGAAATGCTGCAAAAGCTAAAATGGTGGGACTGGTCAAAAGAGCGTATCGCACAACACTTATCTGAAATTCAGTCTGGGGATATAGAACAGCTGTTGTCAATTACTATGTGACAAAAATAAGCGACCTCACCTACAAAGTGGAGTCGCTCATCCATTTAGAAAACACCAGTACAACATATCCTGCACCGGACGTCATATTACTGCCGGTTCAGTTCTTCCCGAACCTCTGCCAGCATTTTTTCTTCTTCTTTATTCAACTCATACTGCTCCAGCAAATCAGGACGGCGCAGCAAGGTACGCCGCAGCGATTCCTTTTTCCGCCACTTGCGAATATTCTCATGATGCCCCGACAGCAAAATCTCCGGCACTTCCATCCCCTCAAAATTTTGCGGACGGGTATATTGAGGATATTCCAGCAAACCGTGATAAAAAGAATCCTCTTCATAGGACTCCTGTTCTTTAATGACACCGGGAATCAAACGGCTGATGGCATCAATCATCACCATGGCCGGCAGTTCACCGCCGGTGAGCACATAATCTCCAATGGAGTATTCCTGCGTTACAAAGGAGCGAATCCGCTCATCAAATCCCTCATAATGCCCACAAATAAAAGCCAGCTGTTTTTTTTGAGAGAGTGCGCAGGCCGCCTGCTGGTCAAATACCTTTCCCTGAGGCGACATCAAAATAATCTCCGTATCTGGCGCATGCAGATTGAGATTGCTGCGCAGTGCAGACACCACCGGATCCGGCTGCAGCACCATACCGGCCCCGCCGCCAAAAGGATAGTCGTCCACTGCATGATGCTTGTTGGTGGAATATTCTCGAAAATTGATCACTTCAATATTAAGAATATCCTTACTTCTTGCCTTGCCCAAAAGGCTGCTGCCCAAAGGTCCGGAAAACATTTCGGGAAACAGCGAAAATATTTTTATATCCATACTTTTTTCCTCAATCCAGCAGTCCTTTGGGGATTTCTACATCCATGCGCTGTGCTTCTAGATCAATCTGTTTTACCACCGATTTCAGCGCCGGCAGATAAAACACGCCTGTTTCCCCCGTCACTTCATACAAATCCGTACTGCTGTTTTGCAGCACCGCAGTCACCTTACCATAACAGATATCGCCCTCATAAACCGCAAGACCTACAATTTCATAAATAAAATAGGATCCCTTAGGCTTCACTGCATCTTCTTCATTGACGCAAAGATAAAGGTTTTTCAACGTTTCCGCCTGATTGCGGTCACTCACATTCTCTAATGTCAACAAAATATTGCCTTTATGCTCTCTGGCACCCTGCACCGCCAATTCCCGATAGCGTCCGCCTGGAAGTTCCAGTAACACCTTTTTCAATTTGTGAAAGCGACGATTGTCGTCGGTAAGAGGAAGCACCATCACTTCACCCTTCACGCCATGGCAGTTGACAATCCTTCCAATGCGAATCTTCTTTTGCTCCATACCCCTTACTCCTGTGGATTGATAGCCATCACAATGTCATCCTTAAGAATAATCTCGCAGCTCACATTGGCACTGAATGGTTCTCCGACTTTTACTTCCTGCAGGAAATTGCCTTCTCCACTCTCCACAATTTCACCGTCGGGAAGATCATAAATGGCCTTCAAGCTCTGGTTCAACTGTTCCCGATACGCCACCAGCTTTTCTTTTTCCGCCATAAACTGACGTCGATAAGCCTCTACATTTGGATCCCCTTTCAATGTCAGCTTGGTGATAGCTTTCTGCATATTTTCATCATATACTGTAATGTCCTGATTTATTTTATCAATCTCTGTCTGCAGCTGGCCGCCAGCTTTCTGCTTATACCCATCTGTAACAACCTGTTTAATTACCAACTTACCCAGCATTTGAATTTTATCCATTTCGCCAATCTCCTTTATCTGATTTCTATCGTTTTATTCTATCAAATGCCCATGGGAAAGTCAAATTTTATACTATCACCATCATTTCGTTTCATCCTGTCTTTCTATCAATTGGCCTATCAATAAATGAAGGGCTTATTCTCTGGCAGCCATCTCCGTCTTGTCCAGAAATAGTAACGCCAGCAAAATAAACAACAATCCATAGCTAATGGTAAAAAACAGAAAGGGAGCTGCACCGCAATCCAACTCGGCATGGGCTGTATTGGCACGCATACCGACAGCCATCAAAGCATAGGGGAAATAAAGGCCCCAGCCCTTTGCAGTGGCGGCTAGTCCGGCAAACCCGCCTAACAAGGCTATGCCTACTGGCACAGCAAAACTGCGTACGACAAGCGACAACAGCATTTGCCACACACAAATCGTCATACCGCCTAACCAACCGCAAGCCAGCCAATTACACACCAACAACAGAGGAAAGCCCTCGGTAAAACCGCATAATTTTCCGCTCAAATAAAACAGTACGCCAATCCACACTTGCGTGCAACACAGCAACAATGCTGCAATCAACAGCTTAGCGCCATATACATACACGATTGGTGTCGGTACTGTAAGCACCAAATTCCAATTATGCTGCTGATGCTCCAAACGCCAGAGCCATGCAGCATAGATGCCCATTAAGGCAGGCAGAAAAAAATAACAGTTGAACAGCGTATGCTGCGTCCATAAATCCTCCCATTGCCCTGTCAATAAATCCGTGTTAATGCTGTAATTTGCAGTGCCCAGCACTGCAGGAATCAGCGGTAGAATGAAAAACGCCAGCCACACCGGACTATGCTTTTCCTTCAAATATTCTGCCGCCACTACACGTAAAAACATGCCTCAGCACTCCTTTCGCTCCAATAGTCGCCAGCCAATCCACAGGGTTACAAGAAATCCTGCCGCCAGCAACAAAAAACTTTCCCAATTGGGCGCGACCCAGTACATTTCTGTATTTCTGCTGGCTCTGTCCCAATTCATTCCGCAGAGAAACAACTGACTGTAATAGCTCCATAAAATCAATTTGTTTACCGGAGTGATATTCAAAAATAAACTGAACAACCCGCAAAAACTTCCCGCGATGCCGACAATCAAACTGATGGCCTGATTTTTAATCAGCAAGGAAATCAGCAGCTGCACCAGATAGATACAGAAGCTGGTCAGAAAGGTAAACAGTATATAACAGGCAAAATAGCCCCAGGGAACAGGAGGATAAAAACCCTTGTACATACCGATGGCCAACATGGTTCCCAGTTGTCCCAGCAAAATCCACAGCAAATACCAACCGCCGCAAAGCAGTTTGGCAAGTAAAACATACCCGCGTTCCTCCACTGTATAGAGCAGTTTCAACATTTGCCCTTTGTGCTCTATATCAGCAATGCGAGAACCCATGACCGCCATCAAAACGGGCAGCATGATCGCGTTTAAAACTGGAAGTTGATAGAGATAATGCTGCCATCCCTGGATGATTTCCTGATGACTCATGCTTTTCATCCCCCACCACATCCAAGCCGCCTGCAGCAAGAGCAACAACACAGGCAACAGCCAGAGCATCCGCCCCCGCAGTTTGAAAAATTCCAGCTGCAGAGTGTTCCACAATTTCATGTTCATACGCCCACGTCCTCTCCGGTAAGCTCCAAAAAGATATCTTCCAGACTTTTTTGTCGCTCCTCCAGCCGCAGCAAATGAATCTGCCGCTCTAAAAGAAATTTTCCGCAGGCAGCCACCGTACCGTCATCTAAATCAGGTAAAAACAGCCATTGCCCATTTTGCTGCAGAGAAATTCCTTTTTCTCTTAATAACGCTGCAGCTAAATTGTTATTGTCCGTGCGCAATGCCAATCTCCGTTGTCCCATATCGTGAAGCCGTTCCAACCTGCCTTGAAAAATCAGGTTGCCCTCACGAATAATTCCTACTACATCTGCCATCTGATCAATTTCGCTGAGCAAATGACTGGACAGCACCACCGTCATATCATAGCGTGCCGGCAATGAACAGATCAATTCTCTCAACTCCTGAATCCCCGCAGGGTCCAGTCCATTGGTGGGCTCATCTAGAATCAGGAGCTTTGGAAAGGCCAGCAGAGCTCCTGCCAACCCCAACCGCTGTTTCATCCCCAAAGAATATTGGCTTACCTTTTTATGTTTGTGTTCACTCAGACGCACAATTTTCAGAACTTCTCGTACATTGCGCTCCGGTACATTGCGCAATTTCTGCAAGATGCGCAGGTTTTCTTCCCCGCTGAGATGCCCATAATAGCTGGGAGCCTCTATCAATGCCCCCACCTGTTGTAAAATCTGCAGGCGATGTTTGCGCTCCATCCGCTGTCCCAATATATCAATCTCTCCCGCAGTGGGATTCACCAGACCCAACAGCATTTTCAGCGTAGTGGATTTTCCGGCCCCATTTGGCCCCAAGAATCCATAGATTGCACCTTCAGGCACACTCAGATTCAAACGGTTTACCCGCAGCAGCTTTCCATATTGTTTACTCAGTCCTTCTGTGACAATCACTGACTCCATGGCAATCACGCTCCTTTTTCTTTCAGTATAGCGAAAGTAACTTACAGAGAGCTGACAGCAGCCTTACAGCTTCCTTAAATTCGCATCGTTTTCTGTTCTTCATCACAAAAAATGCGACCCCTCAATGGAATCGCATTTTCTGACAGCTATTTATTTACTTCCGTTCTCTTCCAGCATGGCAGCAGCTGCCCGCCGTTTTTCCCGCCGCTCCTTGATGATGGGCACCACATTAATCAGTATCAGTACGAATGTGATCAAAACAACAATCAAAGTGGACAAGGCATTGATAGACGGGTTCACCCGTTTGCTCATGGTATACACCAAGATAGAAATATTATTGACACCATTACCGGTCACAAAATAAGAAATGACAAAATCATCAAAGGACATTGTAAATGCCACCAATGCTCCGGAAACAATCCCGGGCATAATCTGCGGTACAATTACCTTGATTAAAGCCTGCCATGGCGTGGCGCCCAAATCCAGCGCCGCATCAGCCAAATTTGGGTCCAGAGAGCGCAGTTTGGGCATCACACTCAACATGACATAGGGAATGCAAAACATAATATGCGCCAACAGCATTGTCAAAAAGCCCTTGCGCACGCCTAAGGCACTGAAAAACATCAGCAGACCAATCGCCGTGACGATATCTGGATTAGTCAGTGGCAGGTTGTTTACCTGCTCCATCGCACCCCGCACCAGCTTTTTGCAGTTGGAAAGACCAATAGCCGCAATGGTACCCACCACAGTAGAAATTGCCGTGGCAAGCAGAGCAATCACAATGGTGTAAAAAATCGCGTTCATCATATTGGCGTCACTAAACATTTTCTCATACCAACGCAGAGAAAATCCATCGAAGCGGGTCAACGACCGCCCCGAATTGAAAGAAAAGATCACTGTATAGGCGATGGGCAGATAGAAAAATACAAGAATCAGCGCCATATACAGTTTTGGCAGGAATTTTTTTGACGGCTTCATCTGTTATTTTCCTCCTTCACTCTGTCCGTTTTTATCTACTTTTTTGGTTACATACAGCGAAATCATAATGATCACTGCCATAATCAGGGAGATAGCGCTCCCGAAATTCCAGTTGCCAGAAGTCAAGAATTGGGACTCAATCACGTTTCCGATGAGTACATACTGGCCGCCGCCCAGCATTTTAGGAATAAAGAAGCTGGACACCGCCGGCAAAAATACCAAAGTGATTCCGCTTAATACACCGGGTAAGGACAATGGCAAGGTAATTCGGAGAAAAGACTGCACCTTGTTGGCACCCAAATCGCTTGCCGCCTCCAAATAGCTTTTATCCATCTTTGTCAGCGACGTGTAAATCTGTAAAATCATAAAGGGAATAAAGTTGTAAACCATCCCCAAAATAACTGCAAAATCTGTATAAATCAAGCTGACCGGTCCCAGACCAAACCAGCCCAGAATGGTATTGATCAGCCCTTTGTCCTGCAAAATTCCCACCCAGGCATAAGTGCGCACCAGCATATTAATCCACATAGGAATGGTAATCAAGAGTACCAACAGCATCTTTTTGCGTCCGTCGGCCTGTGCAATAATGTACGCCACCGGATAGCCCAAAACCAAACACAGCACCGTAGTCAGCACCGCTACCCACAGGGAACGCTTCAATACTTCCAGAAAAATAGGATCACTGAAGAAGCGAACAAAATTTTGCAGCGTGATTCGAAAGGTCAACACATCATTGCCCTTTTGTGTGAAAGCATACATCACAATCAGCAGCATGGGCAAAATAATCATGACCGCGCTCCACACAATATAGGGAAGCGCCATATTGCGGAATTGTTTCATGCTTAGTAACTCCCTTTCTTAGACATAATGTGCAAATCCTCAGGGCCAAAAAGCAGACCTACCACTTCTCCCACCTCATGCTTGTCGGTAGTATCCACCATATACTCATAACCCTCTGTCTTAAAGGTAACCTTATAGTCACCGGGTTCGATGGTTTCCGCGTCAAAATCATAGTCTACCTCGGTAATTTCTACCGCCGAATCATCTTCCAGGCTCCATGCCGAAGCATTGGCCCAGGTGCGCAAATCCGTATCCAACGCCATACTTTCTTTGATTTCATCTACTTTTTTGAAGAAGTTTACTGCATAAATCTCTTCCTCGTATTCCTTACTGGCAATACGGTTGGCTTCCCGCACAAACATCTGGGCAGACACCATCGTTCCTGCTTTGGTAGAGAATGTTACAGGATAGGTGCCAATCTCCGGTTTGATTTCATATTCCACTTTATGAATGGAAATCCAGTCTTCTGTCGTAGCATCCCAGGCCTGAGCATCGGCACGGGCGATAATACCCGCCTCGTTCAACTCGGCGATATCTTCTATATCCAAATAAAAATCATTGGCGCTCATTTTTTCACCGGCTTCCGTATTTACTACCGGCTTGCCCTCGGATACATGCATAGTCACAGTAATACTGGTACCGGAACGGGTTTCCACAATTGTTTCATAATGCACACCCTTGAAAAGCACCGATTTCACCACGCCTTTCAATTTTCCCTGTTCTTTAGGCACGATATCCAAATCTTCAGGGCGTATCACTACATCTACCTTTTCATTTGGCGCAAAGCCTGCGTCCATACAGGCAAAATGCTTATCCTCAAAGACAACTTCTTTGTCCTGCACCATCACACCGTCAATGATATTGCTCTCTCCGATAAAACGGGCTACAAACTCATTGGCCGGCTCATTATAAATGTCGGTAGGCGTTCCAATCTGTTGGATTTCCCCATCCTTCAGCACCACAATTTTATCGCTCATCGTCAGCGCTTCCTCCTGATCATGAGTGACAAACACAAAGGTAATCCCTACCTCCTGCTGAATCTTTTTCAGTTCATGCTGCATTTCCTTGCGCAGCTTCAAGTCCAAGGCACCCAAAGGTTCATCCAGCAAAAGCACCGCCGGCTCATTTACCAACGCGCGGGCAATAGCTACACGCTGCTGCTGTCCTCCGGACATTTCATTGACACGGCGCTGTCCATAATCCTCCAGGCCCACCAGCTTCAGCATACGTTTAACCTTTTGCTCTATGACGTCCTTAGGCTCCTTTTTTATTTTCAGCCCAAAAGCCACGTTGTCATACACATTCATATTGGGAAACAGCGCATATTTTTGAAATACCGTATTGATTTCCCGTTTATACGGCGGCAAATCGCAGATATCCGTTCCGTCAAACAGCACCTGTCCTTCATCCGGCGACAAAAATCCCCCCAAAATGCGTAGCAATGTCGTTTTGCCGCAGCCACTGGGCCCTAGCAAGGTGACAAACTCGTTTTCGTAAATATCCAGATTAATCCCTTTTAAGACAAGCTGTCCGTCAAATTCTTTTACAATATTCTTAAACTGAATCAGTTTTTTCATGTTCTCCTCCCATTCTCCTGCACAGATTTTTGGTTTCCTTCACACTCCTGCATTTTTTCATCAAAAAAGCAAGCAACGGATTCTCTCCATCACTTGCGTAAAATATCCCTTCATTCTATTTTGTCTCCATCGTCCGCACAGCAACAACCCGTCTCCCTAAAAAATCCCTCTATAGTTGCCAAAAACAAAATGATTTGGCAAACCCGCGGTGCTATTTTTTAAAACAGACAAAATTTTGCAGGGAAAATCTGGGGCTCCACAGCACGACACATCAATGAAACGAATGAAAAGCAATGTAGTTTGGCTTCATAGAGTCTATATAGCAAATATTTTACTTTTACTACTCTTATTGACCAGTTCACAAGTTGATGTAAAAAACAAAATGGTTGTAAAGGAACCAACTTATAAAACTTGCGCTCTTAACGCAATCAATAATGGCAAAGTTGCCGCTCGGCATTTGACCCGGCTGTTTCGGGAGCGGTGCGGGCTTTCTCCCAAACGCTTGCAGCGGATTGTACGAATCAACACGGCCGCCATGCTGATGCAGCGGTCGGCCGGTCTTTCCCTGACCCGCCTGGCCCAGGAACTGGACTACTTTGATCAAGCCCATTTTATCCACGATTTTCGCGCGGTCTGCGGTGTGACGCCGGGCGCCTACCAGGCCAGGTTGTCCGATTTTTACAATGAACCGCTGAAATTTTAGCGTATCCTGTTGCCATCTGAATGATGGAGGTATCGGATCATGAAATATTGCTCTGCTCTGTACGCGGTGCGGTCCATTGAGGCGGCCAAGGCTTTTTATCAGCAGGTTTTGGGCCAGAACATCGTCCTGGATCACGGAACCAACGTGACCTTTGAGGGGGGCTTTGCCCTCCAGGAGGGGTTTGCCGGGCTGGTGGGCTTCCCAGAGGACAACGTCCGGTGGAAGCCCTGGAACGGGGAGCTGTACTTTGAGACGGAGGACCTGGTTGCCGACGCAGCCCGGATCAGGGAGTCCGGTGTGGAGCTGGTCCACGATGTGAAGGAGTATCCCTGGGGACAGCGGGTGTTTCGGTTCTTCGACCCAGACGGCAACCTCATCGAGCTGGGAGAGTCCATGCGTTCGGTGGGGCTGCGGTATCTGGCCCAGGGTATGAGCGACGAGGAGGTGGCTCAGCGGACCCAGCACCCTGTTGAGCTGGTGCGCCTCTGGAAGAGCGGCCAGTGACAAAAGCCAAAAAATCCATCGAAAACGGTCCAACGATAAAAAATTTCGAACCGCCCAAAACCGTATGAAAGACCTCCCGCCGGAGATACTGGAATTACCAGTAATCCGGGCGGGAGGTTTTTTCAGTCATGCAGCATAAAGTAGAGATCTGCGGGGTGAACACCGCCAAGCTTAAGGTGTTGAAAAGCGACGAGACACGGGAGCTTCTTCTCAGGACCAAGGAGGGGGACATGCAGGCCAGGGAGGAACTCATCGCCGGCAACCTGCGGCTGGTGCTGTCGGTCATCCAGCGGTTTGCCAACCGGGGAGAGAACGCCGATGATCTGTTTCAGGTGGGGTGCATCGGCCTGATCAAGGCCATCGATAACTTCAACACCGATTTGGATGTGAAATTTTCCACCTACGGCGTGCCTATGATCGTGGGGGAGATCCGCCGCTATCTGCGGGACAACAACACGATACGCGTGAGCCGTTCCCTGCGGGATACGGCATATAAGGCGCTTCAAATCAAGGAGCGGCTGACGGCGGAGAGGGAAAAGGAGCCGACGGCGGAGGAAATTGCGAAGGAGATGGGGCTGACGCGGGAAAACGTGGTGATGGCGTTGGATGCGATACAGGACCCTGTTTCGCTTTTTGAGCCAATCTACCATGATGGCGGGGATACGCTTTTTGTGATGGACCAGGTCAGCGATGAAAAGAACGGGGACAGGCTTTGGCTGGAAAACATTTCGCTGAGTGAGGCGATGCACCACCTTTCGGAGAGGGAAAAGAAAATTGTTTCTCTCCGTTTTTTCGAGGGCAAAACGCAGACGGAGGTCAGCACGGAAATCGGTATCAGCCAGGCGCAGGTTTCCCGTCTGGAAAAAAGCGCGCTGCAAAATATGCGAAAATATATGTAGAATAGATAGACAATTCCGCAAAATTACGATAAAATATGAACTGGAAATGAGAGGGAAACCCTGGT
>OFGD01000651.1_pt1 | contig 21922 bp, 16 predicted proteins | sample 1521671 | NCBI WGS metagenome assembly OFGD01 (sample SAMEA3504114, study PRJEB24116) | mouse gut metagenome | biome: mouse gut; feature: mouse-associated habitat; material: faeces | place: Denmark | collected 2011 | reverse complement strand
AAGGCCACGCCGCCCCAGGCAAGCAGGCCCACAGCGACTGCGCCGATGGAAACCGCGCCCAGGGATACAGCCCCCAAGGCCAGCAGCAATCCGACGCTGACCGCGCCCAGGGTGAACAGCCCGAAGGTCACGCCGCCAAGAGCCACTATCCCAGTAGCGATGCTGCCGATGGCGATAATGCCTCTGGCCCAGCTGTTGCGGCCCAAATTGATGTGCACCAGGGGCATACCAAACAGGGTTCGCTTGCTCTTGTACTCGTAGTGCCAGCGTTCGGGGTGTCCATCATAGTAATTGTTGACGATGGTGGCGGTGGGCGGGGGAGAGGCCTCTTTACCCGTCGCCAGATAATCCAGGGAGACCCTGAAGTAGTCCGCCAGGGACAGCAGGTTGTCCATATCTGGGCGGGACGCGCCCGCCTCCCATTTCTGCACCGCCTGCCGGGTGAGGCCCAGGAGATTGGCAAGCTCCTCCTGGGACAGTCCCGCCTGACGGCGCAGGTTAAATAAACGCTCTCGAAAATCCATGGGATTACCTCCAAAAAGAAAAACTGTCCGGCGCCTTTTGGACAGCGTTATCTTAGCAAAATTCTGCGGACATGGCAACCAAGAGTTGGATATAATTTGACAACCACAGGTTGCGGAGCCTAAATTCACCCAGGAAACCGGAGATTGCCTTGCTTTTCCGGCCCGTCCATAGTAAAATAAGATCATCTATTATAATGAGGTGATTCCAATGGATAACAAGACCATTTTAGCCGCCGTGGACCACACCCTTCTCACGCAAACCGCCACCTGGGAGGAAATCCGCCAGATCTGCGACGACGGGGCGGCCTACGGCTGCGCCAGCGTGTGTATTCCTGCCAGCTATGTCAAACAGGCGGCGGACTACCTGGGGGACAGGCTCCCGGTGTGTACCGTCATCGGTTTCCCCAACGGCTACTCCACCACGGCGTCCAAGGTGTTTGAGGCGAAGGACGCCATTGCCAACGGGGCCAGGGAGATCGACATGGTGATCAACATCGGTTGGGCCAAGGACGGCCGGTGGGACGAGCTGCTGGAGGAGATCAAGGCCGTCAAGGCGGCCTGCGGGGAACTGGTGCTGAAGGTGATTATTGAGACCTGCCTGCTCACCGGGGAGGAGAAGGTGCGCCTGTGTCAAATCGTGTCGGACAGCGGGGCGGACTATATCAAGACATCCACCGGCTTTTCCACCGCCGGAGCCACCCGGGAGGACGTGGCCCTGTTCAAGGCCAACGTGGCCCCCCATGTGAAAATCAAGGCGGCGGGAGGTATCTCCAGCCTCCAGGATGCGGCGGACTTTTTAGAGCTGGGGGCGGACCGGCTGGGGACCAGCCGCATTGTGAAGTTGGTAAAAGGGCAGGCCGCACAAGGATATTAATGTGCAAATAGCCGAAAAATGTAAAAACCCCGGCTATACTGCAAATAGCCCTTGTGTTTTTAGAACGGACGCGATATAATGGGCACGTCCAAAGGCCGGGGCATAGATATTGAGCCCCGCTTTGGAAGGACGAGGAGCGAGGACGGCTGCGCCGTCCGGAAAAGATGAAAAAGAAAGGATGTAATCGCGATGAAGAAGCTCTTAGCGATGCTGCTGGCGATGACCATGATGTTCAGTCTGGCCGCCTGCGGCAACGGCGGAGACAACGGCACCGACAATAAGGGCGGTGGCGCTGACGCAATCCCCGACACCATGACCTCTGAGGACGGCAAGTATCAGGTGGCCTTCATCACTGATGTAGGCCAGTTGAAGGACAAGTCCTTCAACCAGGGTACCTTTGACGGCGTGAAGCTGTACGCCGACGCCAACAACAAGAGCTATAAGTACTATCAGCCCGCCAACGGCGATCAGGCCACCGACGACGACCGCTACGACGCCATGAAGGCCGCCGTAGAGGGTGGGGCTGAGGTGGTGGTTTGCGCCGGCTTCATGCAGGAGGCCGCTCTGAAGAAGGCCGCCGCTGAGTTCCCCGACGTGCCTTTCGTGTTTATCGACGGCTATCCCGTGGGTCTGGACAATGTGGCCGGCATCTCCTTCCAGGAGGAGCAGAGCGGCTATCTGGCCGGCTACGCCGTGGTGAAGGAAGGCTATGAGAAGCTGGGCTTCACCGGTGGCGGCGGCGGCACCAACCCCGCCTGCTGCCGCTTCGGCTACGGCTTCGTGCAGGGCGCCAATGACGCCGCAAAGGAGCTGAACAAGACCGTGGAGATGAACTACTCCTGGGAGTTTGGCGCCACCTTCTCCGCTTCCACCGAGTTGCAGACCCAGATCAGCGGCTGGTATTCCAACGGCACTGAGATCGTGTTCGCCTGCGGCGGCTCCATGTTCCAGTCCGTGGCCGCTGCGGCGGGCGCCAACGATGGCCTGGTGGTGGGCGTGGACGTGGACCAGTCCGCTGAGTCCGACGCAGTTGTCACCTCCGCCATGAAGGGCCTGTCCAGCGCCGTGCAGTGGGCCGTGGCCAAGGTGTATGACGGCACCTTCTCCGACATCGGCGGCACCGGTACCGCTCTGGGCGCGAAGGACGATGCGGTGGGCCTGCCCACTGCCACCTGGTCCATGAAGACCTATAAGGTTGAGGACTATGAGAAGCTGCTGGCCGGCATCAAGGACGGCTCCGTTTCTGTGGACGCCGACTATGAGACCGGTCTGGAGCAGGACTGGTCCAACGTGACCCTGAACATCATCTAAGTTTTGGTGTAGATTTCTATCAGGCGGGACGCATTGCGTCCCGTCTGTTTTTTCTATGCGCTGGAATAAAATTGCTTGTGTTTTTGTCGAAGATCAAGTATAATCAACATAATAGGGGCTTTCTTGTGGAGCCTGTGTTGACATTTTAGACAGGAAGCGGGATGAGGACGATGGAATCTGAGAACATCATTGAGATGCTTCACATTACAAAGGAGTTTCCCGGTATCATCGCCAACGATGATATCACCCTCCAGCTTCGCCGGGGGGAGATTCACGCCCTTTTAGGTGAGAACGGAGCGGGTAAGTCCACGCTGATGAGCGTTCTTTTCGGCCTTTACCAGCCGGAGAAGGGGGTCATCAAAAAGAACGGCCAGGAGGTCAAGATCAACGATCCCAACGACGCCACCGCCCTGGGCATCGGCATGGTCCACCAGCATTTCAAGCTCATTGAGGTATTCACCGTACTGGACAACATCATCCTGGGGGCGGAGACCACCAAACTGGGCTTTCTCCAGAAGAAGGAGGCCCGGGCCAAGGTGGAGGCCCTGTCCCAGCGCTACGGCCTGAAGGTGGATTTGGACGCCAAGGTGGAGGACATCACCGTGGGGATGCAGCAGCGGGTGGAAATCCTGAAGATGCTCTACCGGGACAACGAAATCCTCATCTTTGACGAGCCCACCGCCGTGCTCACCCCCCAGGAGATCGACGAGCTGATGGCCACCATGCGGGAGTTTGCCCAGGAGGGCAAATCCATCCTGTTTATCTCCCATAAGCTCAATGAGATTATGGCGGTGTCCGACCGGATCACGGTGCTGCGCAAGGGCAGGTATATCGGTACGGTGGAGACAAAGGACACAGACAAGCAGTCTCTGTCCAACATGATGGTGGGCCGCCCGGTGCAGCTGGAGGTGACGAAGCAGCCCACCCAGCCGGGAGAACCGGTGCTGGAAGTGCGGGACTTCTGCGTCCCGTCCAGAAGCCACAAGAAGAACGCGGTGGATCATGTGTCGTTCCAGGTCAGGGCAGGGGAGATCCTGTGCATCGCCGGCATCGACGGAAACGGCCAGACGGAGCTGGTCTACGGCTTGACCGGCCTGGAAAAAAGCTCCGGCGGCAGCGCGGTTTTGTGCGGGGAGGATATCTCCCACGCCTCCATCCGCCACCGGGGGGCGAACATGAGCCACATCCCCGAGGACCGGCACAAGCACGGGCTGGTGCTGGATTTTTCCCTGGAGCAGAACCTGGTGCTCCAGCGCTTCCAGGAAAAGCGGTTCCAGAAGCATGGCTTTATCGACCAAAAGGCGGTGCGGGAGTACGCTGAGCAGCTCATTGAGCAGTATGACGTGCGCTCCGGCCAGGGGCCGGTGACTACCGCCCGCTCCATGTCAGGCGGCAACCAGCAAAAGGCCATCATCGCCCGGGAAGTGGACCGGGAGAAGCCCCTCATTGTGGCGGTCCAGCCTACCCGCGGGCTGGATGTGGGCGCCATTGAGTATATCCACAGCCAGCTGGTGTCGGAGCGGGACAAGGGCCGTGCCGTGCTGCTGGTGAGTTTGGAGCTGGACGAGGTGATGAGCCTGTCCGATCGCATTCTGGTGATGTACGAAGGGGAAATTGTGGCTGAGATAGATCCGAAGCAGACCACGGTGCAGGAGCTGGGTCTGTATATGGCCGGAGCCAGACGGATGAATTTGAGCGGGAAGGAGGAGAAGGGCGCGTGAGTGTGAAATATCCCAATCTCGTCCAAATCTATACTGGAGAGGAGGATGAGGGCGCATGAATGAGCATGGAAATCCCTTGCTGAAGCGAGACGGGGTGAGGACGGTGCTGGCGTCCCTGATCTCCATTGTCATCGGCCTGGCCGTGGGCAGCGTCTTGGTGGTGGTGGTGGGCCTGTTCAGTCCGAACCTGGGCCTGTCCAGCGCATGGGAGGGCATTCGGCTGATTTTCCTGGGGCTGTTCAGCACGGGGCGGAATTCCGGGGGCAGCCTGACCTGGGGGTTTAATCCCCAGAGCGTGGGCAATATGCTGTTTCGGGCCACGCCGCTGATTCTCACCGGCCTGTCCGTGTCGGTGGCGTTTAAAACCGGCCTGTTCAACATTGGCGCGCCGGGGCAGTACCTGATGGGGACGATGGCCACGCTGGCCATTGCCCTGGGGATTCCCTGCTCCGCACTGCCAAGCCCCTTGATCTGGCTGCTGGCCTTTTTGGGCGGTATGCTGGCGGGGGCCCTGTGGGGCTGCATCCCCGGTATTGTGAAGGCGTTTCTCAATATCAATGAGGTGCTGGCCTGCATCATGACCAACTGGATCGCCGCCAACCTGGTGACATGGTTCTTTGACGCCACGAAGGTGTTCCAAAACACGGTGGAGAACACGAAAAGCGGCTACATCTACAAAACCGCCTATGGCCGGACCCTGGTGGACGGGGTCTGGACCTATGTGGACGGCAACAGCGTGCAGACTGCCAAGCTGGGGCTGGACAAGCTGTTTCCAGGCTCCCAGGTGAACGGGGGAATCCTTATCGCCATTCTGATTGCCGTTGGGGTGTACATCCTGATGACCAAGACCACCTTGGGCTATCAGCTGAAGGCGTGCGGCTCCAACCGCCACGCCGCCCGGTACGCCGGCGTGAACGACAAACGGAACATCGTGCTGTCCATGGCCATTGCCGGGGCGCTGTCCGGGGCGGGCGCCGCGCTGTATTGCCTGGCGGGCAATACGGAGTTCTTCTGGTCCACCTATCAGGCCCTGCCGGCCACCGGCTTTAACGGCATCCCCGTGGCCCTGCTGGCGGCCAACCACCCCGTTGGCGTCATCTTTACTGGTTGCTTTATGTCCATGCTGAATATTGTGGGCCTTCAGCTGACCAATTTGACCGCTTACAATGAGTACATCACTGACGTGATTATCTCGGTGATTGTTTACCTGAGCGCCTTCTCCCTGGTGATTAAGATGCTGCTGGACGCGCGCAGGAAAGGGAAGAAAGAGATTCAGCCCGTGCCGGAGCGTTTGCAGGAAAATCAGGCGGAGGCTGAGGCGCCCACAGAGAAGGGAGGGGAGCAGGCATGACATTTTTAATTCAACAGACATTGCTCTATGCCGTTCCCCTGCTGCTGGTGGCGCTGGCCGGCGTGTTTGCCGAGCGCAGCGGCATCATCAACCTGGCGCTGGAGGGCATCATGATTTTCGGCGCTTTTGTAGGGGTCCTCTTTGTGCGGCTGATGCAGGGCATCCCGTTTTTCCAGAACGCGGCGGCCAGCAAAAACTGGCTGGCCCTTCAGGGGATGGAGCTGTTGGCCATGCTGGCGGCGGCCGCGCTGGGGGCGGTGTTCTCCTTGCTGCTCTCCTTTGCGTCGGTGAACCTGAAAGCGGATCAAACCATTGGCGGCACGGCGCTGAACCTGATGGCTCCCGCTTTGGTGCTGTTTCTGATTCGCGTGATCGCCAACCAAAATACGCTGGGCATGGAGCGGGGCGACGCGTCCAGCTGGTTTATGATTAAAAAGAGCACCTTCGGCGTGGAGCGCGGGACGGATTGGGGCTTCTTTGGGGAGACCTTTGCCAATCAGGTCTATTTGGCCACCTATGTGTGCATTCTCCTGTTTGTGGTGCTGTCCATCCTGCTCTATAAGACCAAGTTCGGCCTGCGGCTGCGCTCCTGCGGCGAAAATCCTCAGGCCGCCGATTCCCTGGGCATCAACGTCTATAAAATGCGCTATGCGGGCACCACGATTTCCGGTGCACTGGCGGGCATGGGCGGATTTGTGTATGCCTTGACGACCGCAAACTGTGCCGCCACCGGCGACGTGGCGGGATTTGGCTTCCTGGCGCTGGCCGTGATGATCTTCGGCAACTGGAAGCCGCTGAATATCGCCGGCGCGGCGCTGCTGTTCGGCCTGTTCAAGTGTATTGCCGCGGCTTATGCGTCCATTGATATCAACGGCGACGGGGTGTGTATGCTGGCCACTGCGCCTATTAGCGCTCATTTTTACCGTATGATGCCGTATATTATCACGTTGGTGGTGTTGGCCTTTACCTCCAAAAAGTCTCGTGCGCCCAAGGCAGAGGGCATTCCTTACGATAAGGGACAGCGATAAGCGATCAAAACAACAGCACCCGCCGGAAAGAATCACGTTCCGGCGGGTGCTTTGCAGTTAAAGGCGGTGCTCGAAATGGAAAGATGTTTTCCCTCAGTGACTTGTGTCTACGAATACAATGCTGGAATCCCCTTTGCGTGCCTGTTCCAGCACAGCCTGGGCCAGTATCTGGAACGAGCCGTGAGAGGAGGTAGCCCCTGAAATAACATCAATACCGCCCTCGCCCTGTCTCTCCAGAAGCTGGTTTGCGTAATAGCGGGTATATTCATTGGGGTAGGTGCCTTGGGCATGGAGCATAGTCTGCATATAGGCGTTATCCCAGCTCTTGATGAAGCCGCTGGGGTTCTCCGCATTATACTCGACGGAGACAATGCTCCCGCCCTTCACCAGAATGGTGATATATTCCTTCCAGCCGTGGCTGAATTCGGATGCTTGGGCGGTATAATATCCGTCTTGAAGCCCGGTCTGACTGCCGCAGGCTGTCAGCAGCGGCGCGATCAGCAGCAGGCTTAAAAGCATGGCAAAAATCCGTTTCATCCGCTGTGCTTCTCCTTTAAAATAAATTTTTGAACCTGGGACTGAAGGGCCTCGGCCTCTCTCGCCAGCGAACCGCTGGACTGCTCCGTTTCCCCGGCATTTTGCAGATTGCGGTCTGCGATGGCCGAAATGGCGGCAATCCGCTCCTCCATGACGGTGAGGGCGGTCTCCTGCCCCTGCACCGCAGCCGTCAGCTGATCCGAAATGGTGCTAATCTGGGCGGATACATCGGAAATCGCGCGGAGGGAGCCGGCGGTATCCGCAGTCAGCGCCACGCCGGTTTGGATGATGGACTTGGTGTTGTTGACCATTTCCGTGGCGCTCCGCGCGGCCTGGGCGCTCTTGGTGGCCAGCTGTTTTACCTCGTCGGCGACCACCGCGAAGCCCTTTCCGGCTGCTCCGGCCCGGGCGGCCTCCACAGAGGCGTTGAGGGAGAGAATATTGGTCTGGAATGCGATATCCTCGATATCCTTTGCGATTTTTGTAATCTGCTGTGCGTCGGCGCTGATGTCATCCATAGCGGAGGACAGGGTGCGCATCTGTTCATTGGCGGTTTGAATGCGCTGGCTGATCTCCTCTGTCTGGGAGCGGGTCTGCCCGGTGCTTTCCGTAACGTCGGCCAGCCGCTCCTTCACATGAGTGACCTCGTGGACCAGCGCCTCGGTGGATTGATTCTGATCCATGGAGGCCTGGAGCAGCCGTGCGGACTGCCCGCTCAGCTGTTCCGCCATAGCGGTAAGCCGATTCGCTGCGGAACGGAATCCGAGGAGGGTCTCGTTCATGGATTGGGTGATGGTGTGCAGGCTGCCGCGAATCAACACAAAATCGCCCTTATAGTCCACCTGGGGCCCGGTGCGCAGGTCGCCGTCCGCAACACGGGTCAGTACCTGCTGGATGTCGGATATGTACCGGTTTACGCTTTCTAAGGTGGCGTCCAGCGTCTGCGTCATGACCTCCAGTTCATCTCCAGTGCTGACAGGCAGCACCTCCGTGTGCAGGTCGCCGTTGGAGAGGGCCACCATCCGGTCCGTGACGCACTTCACCGGATGGGAGATGGAGCGGGCAAACCGCAGAATCAGCAGGATGGAGATTGTCAAACCGGCCAGGGTGGCTAGGATTGATACCAGCATAGCTCCGGTGATAAAATGGCTGTAGTCCGATTTGGGAATCTGGATGACCAGCGACCACTGGGTCCCTCGGATGGGAGAGAAGGCCACGAGCATCTTTTCCCCGGCGAAGGAATATTCCGTCGCTCCCGTTTCCCCGGTGGTCACCCGCTCCACAGCGCCCTTGTTGCCGCCGCTGAGCTCATCCAGCGAGGTCTGTCTGAGGGCAAGGGACTGGTTGGGGTGGCCGGTGACGACGCCCTCACGGTTGACCATATAGGCCATTCCGGTGTTTCCCAGATTGATGCCGCTGATGACATCGTTCAGCAAATCATATTTATAGGCGCCCATCACGTAGAGAGCGGTCTCGCCGTTCTCCTTCACAGGAATTCCCATCGTAATGCCCAGCTTGTCTTGGAAGATGGTGGAAGCGTCGATGGTCAGATTGTCTGTCTCCTTCAGCAGCGCAAAAAAATCGCTGCCCAGGCTTTCCGGCGCGCCGTCGATTCCCTGCACCAGCCGCCCATCCAGGTCATACAGGGCGATGGTGTAAAGCTCGTACAGCTCCGCCGCTTCTTTCAATACCACCATGCGGTTTGCCGCCGTCGCCGCGGCATCCGGGCGGGACGCTTCCGTTTCGCCCAGGCCGGCGGCGGATACCGTGTTCATCCGGGGATCGCCGGCAATGCCCATCATACGGTCGGCCAGCATATGAATGTTGGCCTCCACGGTCTTAGCCGACTGCCGGGCCATGGGCTGAAGGCTGTCCAACAAGATGTTGTTGGCGAGGGATTGCAAGGAAGCAGCCATAATCACGCAGCATATGACCACCAAAATCAAGATATTAAGAGTGGTATTTCTCAATATCCGCCCATTCAGGCTCCGTTTTATCTCCCGGCTGGTACCGGAGTCCGCTTGCTTTCCTGTCACGTTCCTGTCGCTCCTTTTTTGGATAGTTTTCTGTCAATGGACAGAATAAAAGCCGTTCAATCCACCAATCCGGAATTGGGAATCCAGCCGAGCTGGTGGGTAATCAGCTTTGCAATCAATATAACACAGATTGCCTATTATGGGAAGAACTTTTTTTGGCGCCGGTGTGAACGGTTTTCTGCCACTTATTATTGACGTGATTGGGGGCATATGGTATTATAGCAAGGATTTTCTGACCTTTACGGCGAAGCTGTGGGAGCGAAGCAGGATGATACAAAATATTCCAAAACAGCGGTTTTTGGGGAAACTCTCTGCGCACTGGAATTTGCCGCGGCGGTTTTAGCCGGAAAGCGGCCTATATGGAGGACGGACACATGGAATATTCAGAGAAACTGGTTGAACGGGTGGGAGAAGGCGTCCCAGCCATGGAGGCCCATGAGCGGCACAGTGATATGTGGAGCGTTCAGAATTTGGAGGTTGTCATCAACGAGGGCCTTCGGGTGGCCTTGCTGGAGGAGACTCCGGATGATTCGCTGAATGTGCTCCTGATGCATTTGGGAAAGGCGCTGAACGGGGAGCGGGCCTACATATTTGAACAGAACGAGCTGGGCGGCGATGACAACACCTATGAATGGGTGGCCGATGGGGTGGAGCCGGAAAAGGAAAACCTTCAAAATGTTCCCGCTGAGGTGTGCGCCAGCTGGTACCGGAATTTCAGCACCGGCAAGCATATTGTCATCGAGAGGCTGGAAGACATCCGGGAGGACGCTCCCCTTCAGTACGAGAATCTGAAGCGTCAGGGCATTCATTCCCTTGTGGTGGCTCCCTTATATAACGGCGAAAATATTATCGGGTTTTACGGCGTGGACAATCCCCCTGTGAAATCGTTGGAATATGCCTCGAATATGCTCCAGACGGCGGCGCATTTCATCGTATCCTCCCTAAAACGGCGGAATCTGTTCCGGGAGCTGCAAAAGCGGAGCTATAATGTTCTCCATGCCCTCAGTGTGGACTATCTGGGCATCTATCAGGTAAACCTGGACACGGGGGAATGCGAGATATACCGGAGCAGCGAACAGAGCGGTTTGGATTGGGCCACCCATTTTCAGGACGGCTATCAGGTGGCGATGGAGCGGTACATTTCCAAGTGCGTGGTTCCACAGGACCAGGAACGGCTTCGCGCCATGACAAAAAAGGACTATGTGCTGGCTCAGCTCAGGGAAAAGAAAAAGTTTTCTATCCGGCATCAGGTAAGGGATAATCTCTTAGGATTGAAATACCTGGAGATTCATTTTTCCGCCACCGAGAAGACAGAGGGGGAGAACTGCGCAATTTTTGCCCAGCGAGATATCAACGCCCTGGTGGAGCAAGAGGAAAAATACAAGCAGGAGGCAAGGCGGAGCCTGGAGGACATTCTGGAGGGGGCCAGGACCGGCATCTGGACGATTGAGCTGGAGGAGGGCTGCCAGCCGAGAATGTACGCGGATCGAACCATGCGGATTCTCCTGGGCGTGCCGGACGAGATCGGGCCGGAGGAGTGCTACCGCCACTGGTTTGAGCGCATTGAGCCGGACTATGTGGAGATGGCGCAGGAGGCGGTGCGGGAGATTTTGGAAACCGGGCGCTCTGAGGTGATCTACCCCTGGAATCATCCAACGCTGGGAAAAATCTATGTCCGCTGCGGCGGTGTGCCGGATAAAACATTTAAAAAGCCGGGGGCCTGCCTGAACGGATACCATCAGGACATCACGGACACCATGGTGACAAGGAAGAAACAGGAGCAGTCCATCATGGAGCTTCTGGAGCGGGTGAGACAGGCAAACTCGGCAAAAAGTGAATTTCTTTCCCATATGTCCCACGACCTGCGCACGCCCATCAACGGGATTTTGGGGATGCTGGCCATTTTGGAAAAGAGTCAGGATGACCTGGAGCGGCAGAGAGAGTGCCGGAATAAAATCCGTGTGTCAACGGAGCACCTGCTGTCCCTGGTGAACGACGTTCTCCAGGTCAGCAAGCTGGAGAGCGGGAGGCCGGCGGCAGTGGAGGAGCCGTTTGACCTTCATGGTGCGGTGGAGGACTGCATCGCGGTCCTGTCCCCCTTGGCGGAGGAGCGGGGAATCCGTCTGGAGCTGGAGAAGTCCGGCCTGCGGCATGGCAGAGTGATTGGAAATCCGCTTCATTTGAGGCAGATCCTGATCAATGTCATTGACAACGCGCTGAAATATAACCGCCCCCACGGCTCCGTATTTGTCCGGGCGGAGGAGGCTGCCTTCCGGGATGGGACCGCAAGCTGCCGCTTTGTCATTGAAGATACCGGCATCGGCATTGGGGAGGATTTCAAGGAGCATATTTTCGAGCCGTTTACCCAGGAGCATCAGGATGCGAGGACAAACTATCATGGCGTTGGGCTGGGTATGTCCATTGTGAAGAAGCTGGTTGACCAAATGAAGGGGACGGTTGAGGTGGACAGCCAGCTCGGCAGGGGGAGCGTGGTTCGGATTACTCTGCCCCTTCGCGTTGACGAGGCCCGGAGCGGAGCGCCCGCGGGCGATAACTGGGACGTGCAGGGCGATGTTGCCGGGATGCGTGTGCTGCTGGTGGAGGACAATGAGATCAACTGTGAGATCGTAGAGTACATTCTCAGGGAGGCGGGCGCGGAGGTTGTGACTGCCAACGACGGGAAGGCCGCCGTGGATGCGTTTGCCGCGTCCGGGCCGGGGACATTTGACTGCATACTGATGGATTTGATGATGCCGGTGATGAGCGGATATGAAGCGGCCCGCGTGATCCGCGGCATGAAGCGGCCGGACGCGGAAGCCGTGCCGATCATAGCGCTGTCAGCGAATGCGTTTGAGGAGGATGTGGCGATGGCGAAGGATGCCGGGATGAACGAACATCTGGCGAAGCCGGTGGATATCCGCAAAATGTTCCAGGTCATGAGCCGGCTGAAAGGCTGTTAGGCCAGGGGAGCGGCTGATGCCCGGAGGGCAGACGGCGCAAATATGAAAAAACTGTGGAGATGGAAAAAGTATGAAAAACAAGGCTTTGCCGCGTTCCTTGAAAATCAGCATAGCGGTAATCATTTGTTTAACTGCTTTCGTGTTTTCCTTCCTCGGAATATCCATTCACAATATGAGTGAAAGCACGATTGAGGAGATAGGCACCGCTTATATGTCCGGAATGAATGAGCAGGTGTCCCTCCACTTTGAGACGATTATTGAGCTTCGCCTGACAATGGCGGAGTCCATCGCGCGCATCGCGGCAGGGGACGGAGCTTCGGGTTACGGCTCCAAGGAGGAGATTGAGTATGGTGCGCGGGCAAGACAATTTTTGTGCGCCGCCCTGTATTCGCCCGACGGTGAAATTGAGATGATTTACGGCGATTCTGTGGAGCTGAACCACCCTGAGCCCTTTTTGGAGAGCCTGCGGAACGGGGAGCGCAAAGCGGCGTCCGCAGTGAACAGCGGCGGGGACGGTGTGATTGTGTTTGGCGTTCCCTGTGAATATCCCATGTCCGATGGAAGCGACAGCCTTGCCATGGTGGTGGGGCTTTCTACCAAATATATGGGCGAGGTCCTCTTTCTGGATGAGGACAGTTCGCTGATGTATTCGTTTGTTATACGAGAGGATGGCAGCTATGTCGTCGGGAACGAGAGGGATGTCCACAATAATTATTTTGACAGGCTCTCCAGCATTTTTGAGGGCCAAAATGGGGAGTCGGCTTCCTATATTGAGCAGCTCATGGCGGCCATGGATGCAAGCGAAGACTATTCCATGATTCTGAAAAATGGGGAGTCGCGCCACCACCTGTACTGCACCGATCTGCCTTACTGCGAATGGTATCTGGTGACGGTGCTCCCCTTTGAGGGGCTGGATCGCACGATTTCCGGCATGGGCAGCTGCTGGCTTGCCCTCGTTTACGGCGCCTCCTTTGCAGTGATTGCCATGCTTCTCTACATATTCTTTCAGTACCTGAAATTTTTCAAGCTGCAGGTATCTGAATTGCAGCGCGTGAACACAGAAATGGTTCTGGCGCGGGAGGACGCTGAACGGGCGCGGAAGGAGGCGGAGCACGCCAACGCGGCAAAGCAGGATTTTCTCTCCAGCATGAGCCACGATATACGCACCCCCATGAATGCCATCATCGGGATGACCTCCTTGGCCCTGGACAATACGGGCAATCCGGAACAGGTTCAGGATTATCTGAGTAAAATTGCGCTGTCCAGCAAGCATCTGCTGGGGCTGATCAACGACGTATTGGACATCTCCAAGATTGAAAGCGGCAAAATGACGCTGAATATGGAGCCGGTGTCGTTGAGAGAGGTGATGGACAGCATCGTCAATATCATGCAGCCCCAGGTTAAGGCGAAAAATCAGCAGTTCAACGCGGCGGCCTACGAAATTCTCTCAGAGAAGGTGTACTGCGACAGCGTGCGGCTGAACCAGGTGCTGATCAACCTGCTGGGGAATGCCGTCAAATTTACGCCGGAGAAGGGCTCTGTTCAGGTGGTAGTGTATCAGGAGGCGCTGCCGGAGGACGCCTCCCGTGTCCGCACCCATTTCCTGGTGAGCGATACGGGAATCGGTATGTCGGAAGAGTATCAAACGATGATATTTGAATCCTTCAGCCGGGAGGACAACACCCGCGTACGGAAGACAGAGGGGTCCGGGCTGGGAATGGCAATCACCAAGTGTATTGTGGACGCCATGGGCGGCGCTATTTCCGTCCGCAGCGAGCAGGGCTGCGGCAGCGAGTTCCATGTGGTGGTCGATCTGGCAAAGGCGGAGGAGCGGGAGCAGGATGCGGCGCTTCCCGGCTGGAAGGTACTGGTAGTGGATGGCGACGAACGGTTATGTGCCAATGCGGTTCGCGAGCTGGAGGCTATTGGAATCCGTTCCGAATGGTGTCTGAGCGGAGAGCGGGCGCTGGAACGAATTGAGGAATGCCGTTCCCGGGAGGACGGCTATCAGGCGGTTGTGCTGGGATGGAAGCTGCCGGACATGAATGGGATTGAGGCGGCCCGGGCCATACGCCTGAGCAGTGGGGAGGACGGCCCGGCGCTGCTGCTCTCGGCCTACGACTGGAGCGGGATGGAGGAGGAGGCCAGAGAAGCGGGGATTTCCAGGTTTATCTCCAGGCCGCTGTTCAGATCCACCCTGTTCGACGCGCTGAAGGGACTTGCCGGCGCTGCGGATGAGGAAACTGCCGACGCCAGGGGAGCGGTAGAGCTGGTACTTCAGGGGAAGCATATCCTATTGGCGGAGGATAACGAGCTCAACTGGGAGGTGGCGAGGGAGCTGCTTTCCGTCCTTGAGCTGGATTTGGATTGGGCGGAAAACGGAAAAATCTGTGTCGAACGGTTTGAGAAGTCCCCCGTGGGGTATTATGACGCGATTATTATGGACGTGCGTATGCCCGTTATGGACGGCTACGAGGCGACTGCGGCCATCCGGGGACTGAAGCGGGAGGACGCGGATATTCCCATTATCGCAATGACGGCGGACGCGTTTTCGGAGGACATTCAAAAGTGTTTGGAGTGCGGCATGAACGACCATTTGGCGAAGCCGATTGATATCCAGGCCGTCACCTACAAGCTGAAAAAATATTTGAAATAAGGCGTAAGAGAGAAGGGGACGCGGTAAGCCATGAGCGGCTTACCGCGTTCGGCTATGGCGCTCCCCTTTTGGCAGGGAAGCAGGAGGGTTTTGCTGCGGGATTTGGGAAATTTATTGTGCCCGCTGGGTATTGCCGCTCCGAGCATGGCAAAAACAGGACAAATACCGCCGGAACGGCTGGAACCTCTTGACAAAAGGGAATAAAGTAACTATAATTCCATAGAACCACTGTATCAAGCGGGAGAGGCAGCGTTTCCCGCCGTATGTTTTTGATGCTGCCGCGTGGGAAATCCGGCGCGGGCAGAAGAAAGGATGGGACCGACATGGCCAAGGAATACAAACTGAGCGCGGAGCGTTTGGAGGAACTGAAAAGCGAGCTGACCTATCTCAAAACCGTGCGGGAAAAAGAGGTGGCCGACCAGATCAAGGAGGCCAGGTCCTTTGGCGATCTGTCGGAGAACAGCGAATATGACGAGGCAAAAAACGAACAGGGCAAGCTATACTCCCGCATTGCCGAGCTGGAGAATATTTTGTCAAACTGCGTGGTCATTGAGGAGCACGCCACGGACCTCAACGCGGTGCGCACCGGGAGCCGGATTACAGTAAAGGATGTGGCCACCGGCGAGGAGGAGACCTATCAGGTGGTGGGCTCCCAGGAGGCGGACCCCATGAACGGGCGCATCTCGGAGGAGTCCCCCTTTGGCCGGGCGCTGCTGGGCAAGGCCATCGGCGAGGTGGCGGTGGTGGAGGCTCCCGCCGGCAATATTGAGTATGAGGTAGTGGCCATTCAGCGATGAGCGGCGGCCCTTCCGATGAAATAAAGGAGAGACAGTTATGTCTGAGCAGAGAAACGACAACCAGACCGTTCAGGAGGAGCCCTCGCTGTCCGAGCTGCTTCAGGTCCGCCGGGATAAGCTGGCAGACCTCCAAAATCGCGGGCAGGACCCGTTTCAGATCACAAAATTTGACGTGACCCACCACAGCGACGAGGTGAAGGACCGCTTTGACGAGATGGAGGGGCAGACGGTCCGTCTGGCCGGCCGCCTGATGAGCAAGCGCGGCATGGGCAAGGCCGTATTTGCCGACCTTCAGGACGGCGCGGGACGGATTCAGCTCTACGTGCGTATTGACGATGTGGGCGAGGAAGCCCTGGCCGTGTTCAAGAAGTACGACATTGGCGACATCGTGGGGGCGGAAGGCGAGGTGTTCCGCACCAAGCGGGGAGAGATCTCCATCAAGGCCAAGACCATCACGCTGCTGTCCAAGTCCCTGCTGCCGCTGCCGGAGAAGTTCCACGGCCTCACCGACGTGGAGACCCGCTGCCGTCAGCGCTATGTGGACCTGATCGTCAACCCGGACGTGAAGCGCAACTTCATCATCCGCTCCCAGTTTATCAAGTACGTTCGGGACTTTATGGACGCACGGGGCTACATGGAGGTGGAGACGCCGGTGTTGAACACCATCTCCGGCGGGGCCACCGCCCGGCCCTTTATCACCCACCACAATACTTTGGATATTGATATGTATATGCGTATCGCCACCGAGCTTCCGCTGAAGCGGCTGATTGTGGGCGGGCTGGAGCGGGTGTATGAGATGGGCCGCATCTTCCGCAACGAGGGCATGGACAACCGGCACAACCCGGAGTTCACCACCATTGAGCTGTATCAGGCCTATGCTGATTTTAACGACATGATGGACCTGTTTGAAGACCTGCTTTCCTCTGCCGCTCAGAAGATTTTAGGCACCTATCAGGTGGAGTGGCAGGGGGAACAGATTGACCTGACCCCCGGCTGGCCCCGCCTGCCCATGTACGAGGCGGTGAAGCAATACACCGGTTTGGACTTTATGGCCATGGACTCCGACGAGGAGGCGGTGGCCGCCGCCAAGTCCATCGGCGTGGAGCTGCCCGAGACGGCCGACAAGACCTGGGGCAACGCCTTGTACGAGGTATTTGACCAGCGGGTGGAGAGCAAGCTGATTCAGCCCACCTTTATTACCATGCATCCGGTGGATGTGTCCCCGCTGGCCAAGCGGTCCCCCAAGGACCCTCGGCTCACCGAGCGCTTTGAGCTGTTTATCTGCCGCAGCGAGATGGGCAATGCCTTCTCCGAGCTCAACGACCCCATCGACCAGCGCCAGCGCTTCCAGAAGCAGGCGGAGCTGCGGGCCAAGGGAGACGACGAGGCGGGCATGATGGATGAGGACTATATCACTGCTCTGGAATATGGCCTGCCCCCCACAGGAGGCATGGGCATCGGTATCGACCGATGTGTGATGCTGTTGACGAATAACGACTCCATCCGGGAGGTCCTGCTGTTCCCCACGATGAAGCCGTTGGATTAAAAAGTCGTTGTGCCGTAAGAGCTTAGGAGGATTTTAACCCCGGTTTTTGAAAACTTTACGACAACCTTACGACAAATGAAAAGGATTTTGATATGGCACGATGGGAACACCTCGCATTTGCGGGGTGTTTCTTTATACTATATTAAAGAAATGTCATGCCTACGGTTACATCAAGAAGTCGGATGCCGGGCGATCGACCGGTCGGCTGCCATGGTGGTCCAGGGGATATATCAAGTGGCTCTGGATGGCTGCAGGCAGGCCAGACCGTGGGGGCTATCACCATCAAACCACCCAGCACATCAGATCTACTATCACTGTACCGGCGCGTTTTCCGTCCCTGGCCGCCGGAAAATTTCAGCTGCGGACATGGGGACGAGAAAGGGAGTAGCCGTCAGCTACTCCCCGGACAAAATCGCTTGATATGGTTTTGGGCAATAAAAATGCGGAGTGTCCTCCAAGGATACTCAAATCCTATAAGGACACTCCGCATGGTCGGAGTGCCGGGATTCGAACCCGGGGCCTCTTGGACCCGAAGATTCGGCTCAAAATTCAGCGGACGCTTTCGGACACATTTGTTGCTGTTTATTCCGGGAGGGGTTGCTTTCCCAACCTCTCCGCTCCAATGTCTCCGTCCGCTTCCGCCGTGGTCTGGGTCGGCGTTTGGGTCTGAGCTGAAACAGCCACCCGCACCTCACTTGAACACGGCTCCCTCCAGCTCCAGCGGCTGGCCGCAGCGGTTGTCGATGTCCTGGCTGTTGCCCTCAAACAGGGTCCCGGGGAATTCCAGAGAAGTGTCACCGGGGACGCTCTCCACCAAAACGGCGGTGCCGTTGTGAAATACGTCGTTGGTGTAGAAGTTATCGGACACAAAGGCATTGGCGGTATTAAAGTGAAGCCCCACAGCGTTGTCCTCAAAGACGGTCTCGTCGGCGTCAATCCATGCGCTGTCCGCGGCCTGCATACCGGTATCCCAGCCGGATACCCGGCAGTTGACGAGCTGGATTCGGGCAGCGTCCACAGCGTGAACGCCGATATCCTCCCCGTGTCCGATGAAGTGGATGTTGTCAAAGACATGGACGCCGCGCCGGTAGGACGCCTGTATGGTCCCAGTGAAGGTCGTGCGCTGTCCATCGGACCCAACACTGCCATGAAGACTGATAGTTCGATCCCGCAAGGTCAGCTCACCCTCATAGACAACCGGGGGGAGGTAGAGATACACCTGGTCCCGCTCGTTGACGGCGGCGCTGACCTCGTCCACCAGGGCTTGAAGCTCCTGAATGGTATTCATAGGGGCGTCCTGGGCGGTGTACCTGTAGGTCATGATGCTGGAATATTGCTGATCTTGATGCAGGCGGATCACGTCGCCGTTTTTCATGGTCACCGTACAGATCAACTCCACCTCGTGATCCCCTGGGGTGATAATGCTGAAGTCTACGAAAATCACTGCGGCGGCATCGGGATAATAGCCTGAGTCCTCCTGGGGTTCCGTACAGGTGATGGACACATACTCGTCAGAACTGCTGATCTCAGCGGTGATGGATTCCACGCGCTGCATAAAATCTTCCGCTGCCAACGCACCATTTTCCACATCTGTGATATACAGTTGGACGGGATAGCGGTAGGAGGCATCCAATTCCGCATAGTAGTGGTTTTGGGGGACAGGCTCGATGGGGGCGTCCTCCTTGGCGAAACAGAGGCGGAAACTGTTGGAATAAATCACCTCGGAATCTTCGCCATCATAGGTCCTGGGGCGGCTGCGTATCCAGAGTGCCAGGAGCAGGAGCGCCGCGGCGGCGGCAAAGACAATCAGGGCGCTGTACAGCGCCCTCCCCGGCATATGCCGGGGAGGCTGAACCTTTTTTCGCTCATTGAGCGTCCGGGCGCAATAGGGGCAGAAGGACGCCTCCTCGTGGAGAGAGGCGCCGCAGTGTGGACAGGGTTTCATGTCAAACGGCCTCCATCAAATGTAAAACATCTTTATACCGCTTCTGGGGATTCACTTGGGTGCATCGCTGGACCACTCGGCCCATATGCCCCTCCGCCAGCTTTTTGGAGGGGTGCTCCCCGGTGAGCATCACGTTGATGAGCACCCCCAGGGAATAGATATCTGTCCGCACGTCGGACTGGGACAGGCCGTACTGCTCCGGGGCGGCAAAGCCGGTGGTGCCCAGCACTTGGGTGTCCGCCTCCGCGCCGGGCTTGTGGAGCCGGGCGGCATCAAAGTCGATGAGCACCGCGTCCTTCCCCCGGAGGATGACGTTTTCCGGCTTGATGTCCCGGTGGACCGCCGCCATGGAGTGGAGCACCCACAGGGCCTGGCACAGCTGCTTGACGATGCCCCGGGTCTCCTTGGGGGTGAACAGCGCCCCCTCCAGCAGAAAGCCCAGATTGTCCCCCTCGATGAACTCCTCCACCACCAGGTTCTCGCCGTCCCGCTCCGCCGCCTCCATCACCAAGGGCAGGTTGGGGCAGGAGCAGCCCAGCAGCTTTTGATAGACCTCCCCATTGCCGGTAAACCGGCGAAGGATGAACTGTTTTCCTGAATTTTTGTGCCGCACCAGGCGGACGCTGCCCCTGGGGCTCTCCTTCAGCAGGCGGACCTGCTCGTATTCCTCCCGCAGGATGTTTTCCAGCCAAGTATACAATATTGTCACCCCACGCCAAACAAAAAATTGCAACCCTATGCAGCCAGCATATTGTATTAGTTCCTGCAAAGTATTAAACTAATGATACAACATTTTCGACAAAAAGTAAAGGGGAGGCAGGAATATGGAGAGAAAGACCACCGACGATCTGCGCCAGGAGCTGATGGACCAGCCCAGCATCGAGACCTATCTCAGCGACAACCGATCCTGTTTCATGGAGCAGGGCATTTTGGACCTGTTGGAGTCCCTGCGCGAGCGCTGCTGCCTGCCCAAGGCGGAGATCGCCCGAAGGTCGGGCATGAGCGAGGTATATCTTCACCAGGTGTTTTCCGGGCGGCGCAACCCGTCCCGGGACCGGCTGACGGCCCTGTGTGTGGGGATGGGCGCGTCTCTGGATGAGGCCAACCAACTGCTCCGGCAGGCGGCCTATGCCCAGCTGTACCCCCGGCTGCGGCGGGACGCCATCATCAGCCACGGGCTCATCCACCACCGCCCCCTCAGGGAGATCAACGAGGCGCTGTTCGCGGAAAATGAGAAGACGCTGTCTTGACCGTGGGAAGGATAAAAACGCCCAACCCTATGCAGCCAGGTAATTGGTTTCTCCTCCCAGAGATGATACACTGCATGGGAAGGCACGCCGGGTCCCGGTCATACCGGGACCCGGCAATTATTTAGAGGAGGCTATCATAGTATGAGACAAAAAAAGATTTTGGCCCTGATTTTGGCCGGTGTGCTGGCCCTGTCCCTGGCCGCGTGCAGCGGCGGGAGCGACAGCGGAGCCAGCGGCAGCAGCGCGCCGTCCGCCGCCCCCAGCGAGGCCGCCGAGCCCACCAATACCCCCGAGCCGGAGGACACTCCGGAGCCCGGCCCCACCGCCATCCCGGTAGAAATCGGCGGCAGCATTGACAACGAAAACTTCCTGATGACCTTTGATTCCATGGAGCTGCTGGATGAGTACAAGTACTCCACCAGCGAATACTCCTCCACCTCCCTGTACGTAGAGGACGGTTACAAGCTGGTGGTGGTAAAGGGCCACTTCGAGAATAAGGCCACCAGTGCCATCTCCGACAGCGCCTTTTCCTTCTCCGCCCTGGTGAACGGCAGCTATGAACTGGATGAGCACGACGTGCGCATGAACTTCCAGCGGGACAAGTACTTTGAGATCGACGCCTACACCGACCAGGACTACGTTTTGTACATCAATATCCCCAACAAGCTTGCCGAGCAGTTTGAGACCGCCGAGTTCTCCATCGGCTTTAACGACGACCTGTCCATGATCACCACCGTGTACAACAGCGACGGCACCAAGTCCGTAGAGGTCGACAACCTGTACACCCTGAGCGGTACCGCCGGGGCCGCCGCCCCCGCCGGCGGCGATGGCAGCGGCGAGGCCTCCGCCACCAAGGGCCTGTGGAGTGTGAACCACTACGTGGACGACTTCCAGCAGCCCACCGAGGATTGGTACATCACCAACAATGCCTACTTCGAGGGCACCTTCAGCAACAGCGCCACCACCAACTCCAAGCTGTTGGTCCAGGTGGCGGCGGATGAGTTCGAGGGCGAGACCCGCGTGGCCTTTTTCCTCTATGAGTACGGCCGCAACCAGGTGAAAAACTCCTCCAGCAATTATGTGGATGAGTATAACGTCACCATGCGGGACGCCAGCGGCAGCGACGTGGAGATGTCCGGCACTGTCTACTGTGGCGGCGATCGGCTGTTCATCGACGACCAGTATGTGAATACCGTGCTGGAGGCCATGAAAGGGGAGGGCAGCTTGAGCTTCCACATCGTGGACACCCAGTTCGCCACGACCTCCTATCTGTTCACCTTCGAGACGGACAATTTCGGCAGCCTCTACGCTGAGACGGCGGGCTGACTTTTACCACCCCGGTATTGGAGAAGCGCAGACGGAGGGCGGGCCTTTTGGCCCGCCCTC
>OFGD01000642.1_pt1 | contig 22199 bp, 24 predicted proteins | sample 1521671 | NCBI WGS metagenome assembly OFGD01 (sample SAMEA3504114, study PRJEB24116) | mouse gut metagenome | biome: mouse gut; feature: mouse-associated habitat; material: faeces | place: Denmark | collected 2011 | reverse complement strand
GGCTACCTTAACCCATCGTCTAAAGCCAGTGGGATTGCGGTAGCCTTATTTCAATATAAAATGATAAACCATGCGCTGTTCTCATTCCACAGTTACTTGTATTCTCTACCAACGAACAAATTCTCATAAATCCCATGACTTCTCCTCCACTCCCCTGATAAAATAAACTTTATATCCATCTTGCAAAATCATTCCGGGAAAAAGATATGGACACTTAACCTGCCATTTTCATATTCTGCTGATATGGTTCCATTCATTTCCTCAACAAGGGTTTTAGAAATTGCCAATCCTAAACCTGTTGATTTTCTGGCAGATTCTACAGTGTAGAAACGGTCGAACAATCTTCCCACCTGTATCTCATCTAATCCGGAAGCCCTATTTGAAAAAGTTATCTTTCCGTTCTCTGATAAAACGATTTTCAAATCTCCATCGCTGTATTTTATAACATTACTGATTAGGTTAGAAACCACACGAGATAAAGCCGAGCGGTCAAGCATTCGCAGTATCTTCTTTTCACACATTTGTATCTCAGGCACAATATTTCGTTCTGTTAAAACAGTATAAAATGCCGCAATGGTTTCTTCCAATACGGTATTCATAACAACCTGTTCCTTTATGGTATGATCTTTCGTTGAAATAATAACGGAATATCGGAAAAGTTCCTCTGAAAGCTGTGTCAAAATATCTACACGGTCTTTAATAATTCCGATATAGTGATTGACCGTTTCCGTTTTTTCTTCTTTTTCCAGCAATTCCAAATAACCACATATAGCCGTAAGCGGTGTCCGTAAATCGTGAGAAATATTTGTAACGGCATTTTTTAATTCCATATCGCCTTGCCAAAATCTGTGCCGTTCTATGCGAAGTTTACGAAGCTCTATATTTATAGCATTTGCTAACTTACGCATATATCTGTCGTTACAAGAAATGTCAATAAGAGTATTTGTATCGGTCATGAGCCTGTCGGCAAAGGCATTCGCTATTTCCTTTGCAGCTTTTTGTAAGATATAAATTTTCATAAACAAGGCAACCATTATCAGCGCCATAATACCGACGAAAGCCCATAACCATTCTTCCATACTAAATTTACCTCAAATTCTTTTTCTTAAAAATAGATATTCCACAAAATGTTGTCAAAAACGTAATAACAACCGATGATATTATCATACGGATGGAATGACTGGTGACATGCTGAAGATTGAACTGCGCAATGGTACAGACTATTAGGTAAAAGCTATATTCGCTGACATTGCTTTCTGCTTCAAAAACAAGATAACGGATTATCATGAGGATATTAGAGTCTCATGAATAATTCGGGTTTATTTTATAATAATTCTGCCATTTCATAAATTAACCGTTCAGTTTTATCCCATCCTAAACAAGGGTCCGTTATTGATTTTCCATAAATATGTTCATCTATTTTCTGTGCACCATCTTTTATATAACTTTCTATCATAAATCCTTTTACAAGTTTACAAATATCCTCATTATATCTACAATTATTTAATACTTCCTTGACAATACGCGGCTGTTCCAAAGGGCGTTTACCGGAATTACTATGATTAGTATCTATAATAACTGCTGGATTTTTTAAATTTCTTTCAAAATAATTTTCCCTTAACAGTTGTAAATCATCATAATGATAATTTGACATATGTTGTCCATACTTATTTTCATATCCTCTTAAAATAGCATGTGTTAATGGATTTCCCGTTGTACTTACCTCCCAGCCCCTATATAAAAAAGTATGCTCATATTGTGCTGCTTCAATAGAATTCATCATAATAGAAATATTGCCACTGGTAGGATTTTTCATGCCTACTGGAATATTCAATCCACTCGCAGTCAATCTATGTTGCTGATTTTCAACAGAACGAGCACCTATCGCTACATACCCTAATAAATCGTTTAAATATCTATGATTTTCAGGATATAACATTTCATCTGCACAAGTAAAACCCGTTTCTTTAATCGCTCTTAAATGCATTTTACGAATAGCTACTATTCCTTTATATAGATCCGGTTCCTTGTCCGGATCTGGTTGGTGCAACATTCCTTTATATCCTTTTCCTATACTACGGGGTTTATTCGTATATATACGTGGAACAATAAATATCTTATCTTTTACTTTATCCTGCACATTTGCCAGACGACAAACATAGTCTATTACACTGTCTTCATTATCTGCTGAGCAAGGACCTATAATCAATAACATCTTCCGTTGTTTTCCCATAATTATATTACAAATTTCTTCATTACGATTATTAACTATCTTTTGAACCTCACTTGATGCTGGATATCTTTCTTTCACCTCAGCAGGGATGGGTAATTTACATTTAAAATTCATATTCATACAATCAACTCCTCGTGTATTTTTTTACATCCTAACAAATATGGTCTATATTAACCTAACCCGAATTATATTTGTATTCAAGATTTCTGTATCATTGCGCAGTTCAATCTTCAGCACATCACCAGTCATTCCATCATAAATATATCTATCCCCTTAAATATAGGAATCGCACCATACTAAATTTACCTCAAATTCTTTTTCTTAAAAATAAATATTCCACAAAATGTTGTCAAAAGCGTAATAACAACCGATGATATTATCATACGGATCGGATGAGCGATTTGCAACTGCCACATTCTCAATCCTTGTCCTGTAGGCAAAAAATCAAGAATAAAGTCATAAACTTTACGCATTGCACCACTGACATAATTCGGATTGGGGGATGGTTTAGACATTTCCATTCCATTTGAAGTTATCTGAACACCGCTTATTGTTTCTGGTTGGCTAAGACCATTATATAACATGCTTGTAAAAACAAGAAGCCCTAAAATCAACAGCATAGAAATCATAATGATATAAGCCTTATTTGTAACTGTCATACAGACAAATGTACAAATCCCGGAAAAAGCCATTACGAACATAACCGCAATCAATAAATATGAAAACAGTTTCAAAACAGTCATTTTCCATACACCCAGAGTGGGAATAGCGACTAATGCACCTATCAACCATGTTAGCAGCATGAACAAAGTTGCTGTAATCGTAGTAATCAGACTGGCAATATAAATATCAGTTTTTGTATGACCAACTACAATTTTATTTCGGATTGTTCCATCACTATACTCCGTGCCGAAGAACATACTGCTAAACAATGCACAAAACATACCGATTGATAACGCAAAGTGGAAATAATATTCATCAATACTGTAATTGTATCCTGCCATATCAACGGTCGCCTGTCTGCAACCATTCAGCATATATACAACCGAATAAATCAACATCGTTCCTATGCAAATCCAAAAGATTTTATCTCTCCAGAGACGAGAAAAATTAGCAGATAACAACTTACGCATTTTTTTCACCTCCTACAAGGCTGACATAATAACTTTCAAGACTTTCGTCACGTTCCTGCATTGAAATAACTTCGCAATTTTCTTTTGCCAATGCAGCAGTTAAATGAGATATATTAACCTTTGCATATACATCAGCAGTTTGGTCTGTTATGATTGTATAATCAATCTCCATTCCGTCAAGGACACGTGCAAGCGCTTTCGTATCGCTGACTTCCATGCGGACACATTTTCTGCAAGCAGCTTCTAACTCTTTCGCACTCATTTCTTTTACAAGACATCCGTTATCAATAAAACCATAATGTGTTGCCAGCTTGGAAAGTTCATCGAGGATATGACTGGAAATCAATACTGTAATCTGTTGTTCATGATTGAGCTTTAATATCAATTCCCTGATTTCAATGATTCCCTGTGGATCAAGACCGTTAACAGGTTCGTCTAATATCAGAAAATCAGGGTCTCCTACAAGAGCTATTGCGATGCCCAATCTTTGCCGCATACCTAGAGAAAAGTTTTTCGCTTTCTTTTTCCTCGTATCATCAAGCCCTACTAGTTTCAAAATCTCCGTCAGCCCGTCAAAAGACGGAAGCCCTAAAATACGGTACTGCTGTTTCAGGTTATTCTCTGCGGTCATATCAAGATAAATGGATGGAGTTTCTACAACAGCCCCCATCCTTCTTCTGGATTTTGTAATATCCTTATCCGTATTTTTCCTCCCGTAAAGCGTATAATTGCCAGATGCAGGCTCCTGCAACCCACAAATCAAACGGATAAGCGTTGTTTTTCCAGCACCGTTTTTCCCTACAAAGCCATAGATTGCCCCTTTTGGAACATTCATAGACAGTCCGTTTAATGCTTTAAAATCTTTGTATTTTTTGCATAAAGCATTTGTTCTGAGAACATAATCCATAAAAGTATAACCTCCTTGTTTAGTGTACTGGCATTATAGCTGTAAATAGTAAAGAAAACGGTAAAGAAAAGAGTAAAGAAATAGTAAAGATTTATTCTTCTTTCATTTTAAAGCCAATCCCCCAGACCGCTTCAATATAGTCCTTGTTATTTACTTCCCGCAACTTTTTTCTTAAATTGCTAATGTGCATTTTCAGGGAACTTTCTGTACAATCTGGGGTATCTGTACTAATACGGTCTAGCAGCAATGATTTTGTAACAACCTGAGTCGGATTTTGCATCAGTAATTTCAAAATGGCATATTCTGTCCTCGTCAATTTTATTTCCATATCATCGTTGATTTTTACAATGTGAGTATTCGTATTAAGGGTAATATCTCCAAAGATCAATTCTGAAGAAGAACGCATATTTTCGGCATTTCTAAGATGTACAAAAATCCTGGCTAAAAGCTCCTTCATATTGAACGGTTTCGTTACATAATCAGCCGCACCGCCAAGCAATAAATCAACTTTATTATCAACATCCACTTTCGCGCTTATCACTATGACTGGTATTCCCTTTATATTCGGAAGTACCTCTTCTCCATTTAATCCCGGCAGCATTAAATCCAATAATATAAGGTCTGGCTTTGACTGAGATAAGACCAATAATGCCTCCGTCCCCGAATAAGCACGGGAGATTTTATAACCCTCTTTTGAAAGTGTTTCCTCGAGCACATTTCCAATGTGTATATCGTCATCAACAATTAATATTTTTTTCATAGTGAATCAACTCCGTCTTGATACTTCCTGTACTGTCATATATTCAAACAAACCTTCTACAAAGTAGAGGTGTCTATATTATAGGCAGTCAAACAAACAATATCAAGTATACAAAATTACATATTCTGCTTGAAAAAATCGTCCATTTTATTAAACGGAATCACATCCCAATTATCATAAAGATCCGTATGGACTGCTCCGGGAATTACCAGCAGTTCCTTATTTTCTTGTATTAAAAAGCAAAATAACTTATAATGGTTACATTGTAGTGCCTAAACCTAACTTTAGGTCAATATTTTTTTATTTTTGAAAGGATATACTTCTATGTACACAATAGGACAAGTAGCACAGATGTTTCATCTTCCCATTTCAACCTTAAGATACTATGACAAAGAAGGACTTTTTCCTAATCTGGAACGGAAGGGCAATATCAGACAATTCAGCGATACGGAAATCGAAGCAATCCGAGTTATCGAATGCCTAAAAAAATCCGGGTTGGAAATCAAGGACATAAAACAGTTTTTCGCATGGGTATCTGAAGGAAGTTCAACCTATGCAAACAGAAAAGAACTTTTTGAAATCCGTAAGGCAGCTGTTGAAGAAGAGTTAAAAGCTCTTGAAAAAACTCTTGCTATGCTTAATTTCAAATGCTGGTATTACCAGAAAGCTCTTGATGATGGAAATGAAGATGAAATCAATGAGATGATCCCCAACAAACTTCCTGCTGGAATCCAAGAATTATATGATAAGGCTCACAGCTAAAATAAAACTGCTGTTGATATTGATAGTTATTTTATACAAAGGAGGAATGACTTATTTATACACTTCTTGTACTCGAAGATAATCTAGAATTAAATCATACTATTTGCACAGCTTTACAAAAGGAAAATTATCGTGTTTACAGTGCGTATACTTATAAAGACGGTCAATCTCTTGCCGCTAATCATACATTTGATATGGCAATATTGGATATAAATTTGCCTGACGGCGACGGATTTCAATTTTGCAAATGGATAAAAGCACGCAGTAATATTTCGGTATTATTTCTTTCGGCACGGGATTTGGAAGAAGATGTTTTAAATGGTTATGAGCTTGGAGCAGATGATTATGTGACAAAACCATTCTCCATGAAAATTTTGTTAAAGAAAATTCCCGTTATTTTGTCACGGGAAACAAAAAAATCGAATATATATGACGACGGCTTTTTAAAAATTGATTTTGAACTGGGAATTGTACAAATCAAAGAAAAAAATTGTCCTATCACACCTACGGAATATCGTATTCTAAAAAAACTGGTTGAGCATAAAGGTCAATTACTAACCTATTGTGTCCTGCTGGAAACCCTGTGGGAAGAAGGCGTAGAACTTTTGGACAAACACGCTCTCGCTGTTAATATTAACCGCTTACGTAAAAAAATAGAAACAAAAGAACATCATTATATTTCAAACGTATATGGAATGGGGTATATATGGAAATAGGATATATTTTGATTATTTTGCTGCTGATAGGGACAATTTTCTATCTTCTGCATAAAAATCATTGTCTAAAACAAGATATTTATGATTTCACGAAAAAATTAGAAGCTAGTTTATCTGAATTATTAAATGATAAAAAGTTAAATAAAACGGTCTATGAACAAGACGATTTATGGGGCATGGTTTATGAAAAGTTATGCCGCATCTCTGATTTGTATACTCATAAAAATCAGGAACTGTACGAAGAAAAGGAAAGTTTGAAAGAGTTGGTATCCGATATATCACATCAAACAAAGACTCCTCTTGCGAATATTAAGCTATATCAAGAAATGCTTTCTGATGAAATAAATACGACAGATAGTACAGAGTATTTGACAAAAATGAATAAACAAGTAGATAAACTGGATTTTCTTCTTCAAAGTATGGTAAAAATGTCAAGATTAGAAACCGGAACCATTAAGATACAAAAATCAGACTCCTTTGTTGAGGAAACACTTGCACTGGCGATTGGAGCAGTTGTTCCAAAAGCAGACAAGAAAAATATCCGGATTCATGTTACATATGAAGAAACCCTTCGTTTAGAACATGACAAAAAATGGACAGCAGAAGCAATTTTCAATATTCTTGATAACGCAGTTAAATATACAAGTGTAAATGGCACTATCAATATATCCGTACAACGAGAAGAAATTTTTACAAGGATCAGTATTGCAGATACCGGAAAAGGGATTTCTTTAGAAAGACAGGGAACAATATTCAACCGATTTTATCGAGAACCAGAGATTCATGATACGGAGGGCGTGGGTATCGGATTATATCTGGCAAGAAAAATTGTATCCCTGCAAAACGGATATATAAAAGTCCAATCAGAAATAGACAAGGGAAGTACTTTTTATATATATTTGCCGAATTAAACGGTATGAAGAAAATCACAGTTTTGTGATTTTTTCTTTTTGTGAACGGTTTGTGATTTTTCTATTCTATGATAGAAATAGAAACGGAGGAATGACTATGGAAAATATCATCGTAAAAACAAATTTTTTAACCAAACATTATGAGACTGGTTCTCATACCGTAATTGCTTTAGACGGAGTAGATTTTGAAGTAAAAGAACGAGAATTTGTTTCCATTATAGGAAAATCTGGCTGCGGAAAAAGTACGCTTCTTCATATGCTGGGTGGCCTTGATTCTCCTACTTCTGGAACCGTGATTGTAGACGGTATGAATCTTTCAGAAATGAACGAGGAACAGCTCGCCCTTTTTCGAAGAAGAAAAGTAGGATTTATCTTTCAACAGTATAATTTGATTCCGGATTTAAAAGTCTATGATAATATCACTTTCCCATTGGACCTTGATGGAACCAGAGTAGATAAAGAGTTTATTCAGGAATTACTGGAAACGCTTCACATTGCAGATAAAACAGAAATGTTTCCCTCTATGCTTTCCGGCGGAGAACAACAGCGCGTAGCTATCGCAAGAGCGTTAGCTGCGAAACCTGCTATTATCCTTGCAGATGAACCAACTGGCAATCTTGATACTTCTTCAAGCCACGATGTCATAGGACTTTTAAAAGTTATTGCAAAAAAATATCAGCAAACGCTGATTGTGATTACGCATGATCTGGATATTGCACAAATGGCAGATCGGATAGTCAGATTACAAGACGGAAAACTAGCGGGAGGAAGTGATTCTGATGTTAGCGAACAATAATCATCAGGTAATAAACAAGTTAGCTAAAAATACGGTACGAACAAATAAACGTCAATTTTCAATTCTGTTTGTTACGATCATGCTGTCCACATTTATGCTTTTTTCTATTTTTACTATAGGTTTAACTTATTTGGATTTAAGCAGATTACAAAATTCCCGCTTATATGGTTCGGAACATGACATTGCGATTATGAATGGATTTACAGAGAATCAAAAAGAGCTTCTCAGCAATAATTCTAAGATTGAAACTGTCGGCGTACTGGCTTATTGCGGAAATGTAAAGAGTAGTGATATGGACAATACGGTTAATGCGGCTTTGCTTTGGGGAGACAAAATATATTGGGAAAATCAGAAAAGTCCAGTAAGAACCGAAATGAACGGGCATTATCCGCAGAAACTAAATGAATTGTTAGCCACGGAAGAAGTACTTGCAGAATGTGGAAAAAGTTCTTTAACCGTTGGCGACTCTCTTTTGATCACTTATGAAGATCATACGGGTATTCACACAAAAGAGTTTGTTATCAGCGGAATATGGAAGGGCTACGGCAAAGACAAAGAAAATTTCTATGTTTCAGAAGATTTTTATAATCAGACCGGCTATGATTTAGAATCTGACGGAATTTTACAAGCAAAGTTTAAGAATAACTATATTTCAGGAAAAACCATAGAAAAACTGAAAGAACCCCTGAATCTATCCTCAGTACAGGTTTTTCAAGCTTCCGATTATATCGAAAAATCTTTGATAATATTACTTGCAATATTCGGACTTGGATTTATTATCTGTCTTAGTGCTTATTTGCTGATATATAATATCCTTTATCTGTCCGTTTCCGGGAAAATCCGATATTATGGACTATTGCAATCATTAGGGATGACAAAAAAACAGTTAGTTCAGCTTATCCGAAAACAAATATTAGGTATAGGTATATTGGGAATTCTTATAGGGATTGCATTCGGTGTGTTTGTTTCCTTGATCTTTATTCCTTATGCGATGAAAATTTTTGGAATTTCTTTTGGAAATACAGGTTTATACTTCTACCCCGAAGTATTGGCATTAAGTATGTCGGTTACCGCAATTGCAATATTATGTGGTGTTAGGACCCCTATTCATATAGCAACAGATGTAACGCCTGTAGAAGCTGCAAAATACAGAGAACATATTGCCATCCCATCTGCAAAACAAAGTAAAAAAGGTAATTTGTATTGGCGTATGGCAAAAGACCAGCTTAGAAAAAACAACAAAAGAACAATCGTTGTTTTTCTGTCGCTTGCAACAAGTTTGAGTGTATTTTTCTGTTTGACTACGCTTATTGACAGCCAAGGTAAACGAACCATATATCCCAATTATTGGAATGCCGATTTTATCGTGTATAATGATACTCAGACAACCGAAGATATAGATTCTTTACAATCCGCAATCAACGATATATTGGTATCTGATATAAAGGAAACAGCAGGCATAACAGAGGTTCATGCTGTAAAAGGCGCTCCTGTTGTTTTCCCATATGATGAGAATGCTTTTTTTGATTTTTGGATAAAAAGCTATACAGAATTAAAACCTTATTTGTCATATTCGGAAACTGTTTCAGAATATCAACAACATCCCGAAAAATACTATGGCATGATAAAGGGAATTGACGATTCAGAATTTGACTACTTGAATGGAACTCTTGGAAATATTATAGATAAACAGGATTTTTTGAATGGAGAAACAGCAATTTTACAGTATGCCGGATTTGAAATCTCCGAAGAATGGATAGGAAGTACAATTTCATTTTCCATAGACAATCAAAAACAGGATATTACGATTGGAGCACTCAACTATGGCGATTATTATGGAGCAACTGTAAATCGTGGGGCAAATTTGATTGTCAGCGAAAGTTATTTGGAAACTATAACTGCAACTCCGCATATTTTAAGTCTTAATATCAAATATAAGCAATCGTATGAAGAAAACACAGAAAAAGAAATAAAGCACATCATAGAAACAAGTTCATATAACTCAGATTTGCTTTATATTTCAAAATATGATGATATGAAGACAATTCAAGATTCGCAAAGTGGTATGTACGAAATAGGTACCGTAATCTCTCTTCTTTTATTATTGGTTGGTATGTTAAACTATATCAATACAATGGCAAGCAGTATACAAAATAGAAAGTTGACATTTTCAATCATGGAAAGTGCCGGTATGTCAAAAAAACAAGTAATAAAATTATTGATTCGAGAAGGGATTCTATATGCAAGGGGTTCTGTCTTTATTACATTAACAATCGGAACCGGTATTACCTATTTTGTTTTTCAATCCATGAATTATATGAAAATATCGTTTGCGATTCCTGTATTTCCGCTGATATGTGCAGCTTTGCTTGTAATGATAATATGTATCCTAACCCCAGTAATTACTTATAAGAAGATAGTAAAAAACCGCTCTATCGCTGAACGATTACGAGAATACGAGTAAATTGTTTTGAAGTACGAAAATCAGATTGAGATAGTCAAATTGAACACAAACCGGGCGTAACCCTGAAGGTAGACTGGACAAGTCCTGTGAATGATTCAAAATTATTGACCACTTCACAGGCATTAGGTGTTGTGTCTATATTTACTTTTCAAAATCACCTCATAAGATGGTTTATTTGTTATGCCCTTTGTTTCTTGGCTACCTTCTACTTATTTGTTTCAAACTTTACTTCCATAAAAACGTTGAAAATTATTCTCATCTTGCAAGAAATCATTTAACACGATATCTCCATTCCGCTCTCTTAAGGGCTGAATCACACCCTCTGATATTTCTTCCCCTCTCTTTTTTCCATAGTATGATAACAGAGGAAATCTCCATTTTCTGTTTCAATTTTTTCATACGAAATAATCTGATACCCTCGTTTCAGATACATACTTTCCGCTGGAAAAGAAGCGTCTACATGAACCTCTGAATAATTTTTCAAAATCCTTGTTTCCAGTAAATCCATCAATCTGCTCCCATATCCTTTTCCTTGATGTTCAGGCAAAATAAACAATCTGCAAATCTCATTCTTCCGAATGCTCCCGGTTCCTATGATGTTTCCCTGTACCATCGCAAGATAGATTTCTTCATAGGACATCACTTCTTCAATCCTTGCTGCACTGTGCAAGTCAAGAAAGAACTGCACTGCACCTGGCGGATAATAATGCGGATATATTTTTTCTATTGTTTCCTTTACAATAGCAGCTACCTGTTCCTGACAATCTGCCAATTTTAATTCTATACCAGCCTCAAACATGACTTGATTTTCTCCTGATTTATTCGTACAATCTTTAGGCATTATAAGCCCTTCTTGAAACAACATTCTGATAATCTTCATGGAATAACCGGGAAATAACCTTCCCTGAAAATTACCTTTTTTTCCTCAATTTCACCAAAATTCCCTGCTCATCCGCCACTTTCTGAAACTGTCGGGTTACATAGCCAGCCTTTTCTTTTAATGACAGTTTTCCAAATGTTTTATCTGACTTTGTCTGTTTCATCACATTTCTCACATCTTCCACTTCCAAAAGATTTACAGCTAAACAGAGAAAAGTCTTCTTCCGCCCATCATTGCAGTTTTACAGCAGCCATTTCAAAATATGAGCTTTCTCTTCCTGTTCTGCTCTGTACGCCTCCACACCAATTTTCTGATGTTTCTTCAAATCTCTTTTCTGGTTGCGGTGAGTAACAAATGAATCAAACACATCGATATCTTCATATTTTTCACAAGGAAACTCCTATACTATAATCTTTTTGCCTCTAATGCATCCCTTAAATCCTGAATATATTTTGCCTGCTGTTTCTTTAAATACATTCTCACAAAAGGTTTCATAATCAACTTTTTAGCAATTACATTCTCTGTAAACTCAATACATGTAATACCGTCTTTATAAGAAAATTTTCCTATCCAATGTCCCTGCATATTGCCGTTTTCCATATCAAATTCATAGTTCTTATATTCATCAAAAGCTGTAATTTTAAACTTTGTAACATAACCATCCTTTGTATGTTCTTCAAACTCTTTTTCAGGTACTGTTACCACGATTTCATCTAGATCACTTCTCCAGGAATACTTGTACAATGACGTAACTAGCTCCCATACTTTTTCTATTTCATACTGAAATTCAGCCTTAATTGTTGATACAGCCACTATTCTCCTCCTTCTTTACACCCGATATCTTAACACTCTTCTCTAATTCTAAGAAAAGCATTACAGTCGTCTCTACATAAGTACAAATTGAAACATATCCTCACACAATCACGGAAATATGGGAAACATTTATTCTTCTTTCATACCACCGATGTTCTCTTCCCCTGTCTTACCGGCTTCCAACGCTTGATATTCTTGATTTAATTCTCGCAGTAATTCCTCCTCGCTTGACAAATACAATTTGTACTTTGAAGTAAAAATCTGTGTTTCATTTTCAGGTAACGTATACTTAACTACAGACTCGCTTTTATCTGCCGCTCAAGTTGTCTGGTACCCCATTGGGCTTTTACAGCTTCCTGCATATAAAATTCTCGCACATTTTCATTCTCCACTCGCGTACATCGGCAAACTCGACTTTTACGTTGATTACGCTGTCGTTTTTTTCTGTGAAAGCATTACAACCGTCTCAACTTACGGATTTTTGTCCAACCCCATTAATCATTTAGTCGCAATCCAAATCCTTTTTGGTTTGAGCCAATTTTTTCAGTTACTATTTTTATTTTGTAGAGATACGAAGCTCGTTCTATAGTTCTTTTTGTCACCCCACAAAACTGTATTTTAAAATGGACATCTAAAGACTTTATAATATTTTACCACATCCACCTGTGCTTTACTATCTGAAAAAGAGTAAGAAAGCTGTACGCATTCCCAGATCCGTTTTGATATGATGATTGTTTTAAAGCTTTAAAACAATCACACAACGCGGACCTTTCATTCATTTTGTTGCATTGATTAACACTGCTATTTGTGTAGCTGTTCAATCAAAGATACTTTGTTTTGATGTCCCAATGCTGCCCCTGTTACTACAAGCGTACCTAAAACTACACATACACAATAAATCACAGCAATTCCAATCGGAAATCGATAAGTCAAATAAGACATAAGTCCATTTTTCAAGAAGGAACAAAGTATACCTCCAATAACTCCGCCGATTATCAAAGAGAGTAATAATCCTATTATGACTGTAATCAAACTTTCATAGCGTACCATAGCGGAAAGCTGCTTTTGGGACATTCCCACAGAACGCATAAGGGCAAATTCCTTCTGTCGAGTTATGATACCCGTCAAAATTGTGTTTATCAAATTCATAATTGCAAAGCAACCAATAAAAGCAACCGCCACCATAAGCACCATTTTCATTCCTTGTATGAAATTCTCATTTTGTGCAATAGCCGCTGAAAGGGATCTCATGCTAAGTTCTGGAATACTTTGCAGCATTTCTTCTATTTTCTCCTCAGCCTGTTCCTCTAAATCATCTGAAACCCGGACTGTATATTGATAGGTTGTGTCACACGATGCAAGGCTGTTCATAGTATCTAATGGCAGCATCAACATATCAATTTTATCCCCATTATTACCAATTTTACTTTGATCGAGGATCGCTCCAATTTCAAAATTCATGTTATAGCTGATAGTTCCATCAAAAATCTTTAGTGTAATGGTCTGTCCAACCTCCATCTGAATGTTCAAATCTTTTTCCAGATCGTCAGGCTTACCAATGATAATCTGGTTATTTGCTGTTAATTTATCATAATCCACAATATTTCTATCTGCCATGCAAGATTGTATCATATCCATATCTTCACGACCGAAGCTGACAACAGCAGCATCGGATTCCCCTGTTTCAAGTTCAGCAGATACCGGAAGGTAGTGGTACTCAGTAATATATTCCACTCCTGCAATGCTGGATAACGAATCTTTTAAACCACTTGTAAATGGATTTACAGTTTGAATCTGTTCCAGTGAATTGTTCCGCAATTCTTCGTCACTGATATTGATAATAAACTGTCCATGCTGAAAACCAGATAAGGACATATCTTTCGCACTAATGGAAGAAAGAACTGAAGATAATCCAAGCAACAGAATACCCGTTAGCATCAACGATATAATCGTTAGAGCGTTTTTTCTCTTGTTGTTTAATATGTGCTTTTTTGCAAGCATAACTGGCGTGATTCTCTTATGATGAAATATTACCTTCTCTTTTCCCGTTTGTGAATCCGAATAACGGTAGGCATCTATAGGCGAAACTGCAGCCGCAATCATTGCAGGTTTTCTAATAGAAAACCGCACAGTTATATAGATCAGGACTGCAACTAAAGGCCATACCCATAACAAGCTGGTTAACTGAAATCCTTGTGGCACTAATAAATATGATAATAAGGTTCCTGCCACAAGGCCAATAGGAATAGATATAATGGATAATGAAAATCCCTCACGAAACACAAGTCTTTTAATTTGCCTGCCTGTCATGCCAATTGTCCGCAATTGTCCATACTCTTTAATTGAATTAATAATTGCAATATAAAAAATGCAGTATATTACTAATACACCAGCTACTATAATAATTGTTAAACCAGCAATTGCCGTACAGACTAAAAGAATGGACGGTTTTGAAAGATTGATATACGCCTCATTAATGGACGGTACGCTTTCGATTCCTGCGCCTTTAACTATTTCCGCAATCAGTTTTTCTATCTCTGTTTTGGAAGTGACTGCCCCAGTATTAACTCTAATCAAAGTCGATGGTGAAAATATCGCCCATCCGTTTCGTCCATTGAAATATTGTTCAGAGACAATAGCAGCATACAAAGTTCTATCAGTACCAATAGCCGCTGTTTCCAAATATCCAGAAATCATAAACTCCGTTTTTTCCTGTGTATCCGGCATAAAAATTGAAATTGTATCTCCAATCCCGGCATCCATCCCCAAGTGAAGCAAATACTCTTTTTCAATAAGTATTTCATTTTCTAATTCAGGCATCTTTCCTTCTTTTACAGACAACCCGTTCAAGACAAGAGCATCTGAATTGGCATAAGAAATATTCAGACGAGTGTTTCCAACTTTACTACTTCCTAACGAGGCAGTAAGCCCAGTTAATTGTACTTGTTCCTCACTCCGAATATTATCAAATTCTTTCTGGTCAAGCCCCGAAATAAGTGCATGATAAGAACCCGTGATACTATTCCCACCATTTCTGTTTACGGTCGCAATTCCCGATACCAAAAGCAACACAGCGGACATCAGCATAGCCGCTAATGCAATTGCAAATATGGAAATTCTCTTTTTGATTTTATCATGCTTTAGCTTAAAAGAAGCGATTTTACGGGTAATCACGCTTGTATCGTTTTCAAAAGGCCAAGTCATAGCCCATCACCTCCTTACCCTACAATCCTACCATCTTCAATCCGCACAATACGATCAGCAAGCTGTGCAATCTCATTATTATGGGTAATCATCACAATGGTCTGGTTAAACGCACTGCTGGTACGTTTCAACAGCCCCAAAACATCGGCGCTGGTCTTGCTATCCAAATTCCCGGTCGGCTCGTCTGCCAATACAATAGCTGGTTTGGTAATCAGGGCACGGGCAATAGCAACACGCTGCTGTTGTCCGCCAGAGAGGTTATTAGGAATATTCTTCAGCTTATTCTCTAAAGCCAACATCCGTACAACCTCGTCCATAAATTTCTGATCTACGGTATCACCATCCAGTTCTACCGGAAGAACGATATTATCATATACATTCAAAATCGGCACCAGATTGTAGTTCTGGAAGATAAAGCCAATATTGCGGCGGCGGAAAATCGACAGTTCCTCATCATTCTTTTTTGCCAACTCCTGCCCCCTGACAATCACACTGCCAGAGGTGGGTGTATCTAGTCCACCCATCATATGAAGCAATGTAGACTTACCACTGCCGCTTGTTCCTATCACAGCCACAAACTCTCCTTGCTCCACAGCGAAGTTGACACCATCCAGGGCGCGGGTAATATTCGGCTCGATGCCGTAATACTTTTTTAGATTAATCGTTTGTAAAATACTCATATTCAAATTTCTCCTTTCAAGACAATTCACCTGTTGATAGGGCTATTGTAAAATCCAAATGTCACAGAAATGTCCGAGGTGCAAAAAATTCCCATAGTAAATTGAGCCTAATTGTTACAAAACACGGACATTTCAAAAACAATGTGGCAGCCATCCACCAAAAGGCAGATGGTCTCCGTATCATTTATATGGAAGAAAAACAGAAAATGTTGAGCCTTTACCAACTTCTGAAGTCACTTTGATGTAGCCACCTTGCATGGAAATAATCTCACGGGCCAGATATAGACCGATGCCAACTCCCGGCTCATCATGTACTTCTTCCTCCCGATAAAATCGCCGAAAAATAGACGCCTGATTGCTCTCTGAAATTCCTTTGCCAGTGTCAATCACATCCAACTTGACATACATTTCCCACTGCTCCACCGACACGCTGATCTTGCCTCCAGCAGGGGTATATTTCACCGCATTGTCCAACAAATTGAAAATAGCTTCTGCTGTCCAGTTGCTGTCATGAAGCAGATACCAGTCCTCTGGGCAATCTACTGTCACACTAATATTCTTTTTCTCCGCACCATAGACAATTCCACTCATAGTCTGTGCCAATGTATCAAACAACAGACCCTTCTTTTTCTCCAAGCGAATAGCTCCGGTTTCCAACCGGGAAGTTTTCACAAGCGCTTGAAATAGAAAATCCAACTTGTCAGTCTGACTGCGAATGCCCTGCAAAAAATCTGTTCGTTCCTGATCGGTCACTGGTCTTGCCAGCAACGTGTCTATTGCCATTCTAAGATTACTGACCGGCGTCTTTACCTGATGCGAAATATCTGATACCAGCATTTGAAGCTCTTTCCGCTCCTTGTCTACTTTGCGTTGGTTTTCCTGCATTATGCCATACAACCGGGAAAGTCGGTGACTGATACGAGCAAAGAGTGTTTCTTTATCACCAGCCTGCACTGGTTCTTCATTGCCGCTTATCATATTATCCAGCATTCGGCACAGGTCACTGGTAAATGCAGATAACCGCTTACCAAAGAGCAACACCAGCAGAAACATCCAAATAAGGGCACAGACTGTTAGCATCGCACCACTACAAAGTATAAGCGTGTCGCCAAGCAAGACATAAAAACCAATAATAATTGCTAACATGGAAAGTATCGCTCCAACTCCAACTAGCAAACACAGTTTTTTAATAGACAAACGTTCCAACTTCATTTTCTTTCGCCTCCCATCCATTGATAACCCATGCCATAAATCGTCTTGATGTAGGCTTGTCCATCAGCCTCAATTTTGCTTCGTATCCGACTGACAGTAGTGGTCAAGGTATGTTCATCTACATAGTTTTCCTCTGTATCCCATAATCTTTCTAAAAGCTGCCCACGGGTAAGCACCTGTTTAGGATTCTTACAAAATAGATTTAGCATCTTAAATTCCATTGAAGACAGGGACAGCGATTTCCCGTTCAGACTGGCAGTCTGCTCTGAAAAGTCAAGGAACAGACCGCCGTCATCGTAAATATCCTTTGCTGGTCTGTGATGTTCCAACATAGCAAACATAGCTCTGATTTTTCGTTGCAGTGCCCCAATAGAAAAAGGCTTCGTAATATAGTCTACCGCTCCTACCTCATATCCCCGTATCTGGTCACTCTCCTGGTCGTTAGCAGTTAAGAAAATTACCACTGTATCTGGATAATCCGGCTTAACAAGCCTGCAGAGATCATAGCCATTGCCATCTGGAAGGTTAATGTCCAGTAAAACTAAATCATATTCATTGCCATTCAGTTTTTCTGCCGCAGTTCTAGCATTCAAAACAGATGTAGTCTCATAACCTTCAGAAGCCAGATTGTAGGTCAGCATTTTATTCAAAAGGTTGTCATCTTCAACAATCAAAATTCGTTTCATAATCTCACTTCCTTAAAATTTTGCTTTTGGTTATAGTATAACAAGCAAATGTCCGTGAAATGTTACAGCAGACAAGATTTTTTGCTTTTTTCTATGTTAACTCTCATAGGAAGTATATCCAAGTTATATTCATTACTGTATTTAATAAAATGTAACAAAATCAATTTTATTGACTTTAATGTGTTTTTTGATAGGCGGCGGAGTTAATATTGCCCATGCAAATAAAGAAATGACACAGCTTGCAGAAATGACGGACATTCCAGTTATTACAACTATTGTAGAAAAAGTGGCAATTCCGACAACAACTGATTTATATGTTGGAAATATAGGTATTCACGGAAGTTATGCCGCCAATTCTGCAATCAGTAAATCTAATGTCCTTTTCTCAATAGGAACAAGGTTCAATGACCGTATTACTGGGAAAATCAAAGAATTTGCAGCAGAAGCAAAGATTATCCATATAGATATTGATACAGCATCTATTTCCCGTAATATTATTGTTGATGTTCCAATTGTAGCCAATGCAAAAAGGCAATATGTGCTTTGCTTAAAAAAGCAAAGCCACTACATATTTCAGAATGGACAGATGAAATAAGCCGTCGGAAAATGGAATATCCGATTGACATGGAAAAAAGCGGTTTGACACCGCAGAGAGTTATTCAATCTATCAACGAACTTTTTAAAGATGCTGTTGTAACCACCTATGTAGGTCAAAATCAGTTATGGACAACGCAGTTTCTTGATATTGACGAGAATAGGCAAATGTTGACATCCGGCGGTTTGGGAACGATGGGATATGGCTTTCCCGCCGCAATCGGGGCGAAACTTGGCAATCCCCATAAAGATGTAATTACTATCTCTGGTAATGGCGGTATGCAGATGAACATTCAAGAAATGGCAACTGCTATTGTTTATGAATTGCCTATTATTATCTGTATATTGAATAATGGATATTTTGGTAATGTGCGGCAATGGCAGGAGATGTTTTATGATAGGCATTATTCGAGTATCTGTATGCGTTACCGAAGAAGTTGTGGAATAGGATGTAATACCCCGAATCACTGCTGTCCAGAATATACGCCTGATTTTATAGCATTGGCAGAAAGCTACGGGGCGAAAGGCATCCGTGTTACAAAAGCAGAAGATATAAAAACAGCTTTGATAAGTGCAAAGCAGAATAAGAAAACGCCTACGGTTATTGAATTTATCATAGACAGAGAAATCAATGTTATGCCGATTGTTCCACCGGGGAATTCCCTTAATGACATAATTTTGGAAAGTGAGGAAAATACAGAATGAAAAAAAGATGGATTTGTCTATTTGTGGAAAATGAAATAGGCGTACTTACCCGTATCACAAGCCTGTTTTCTGGAAAGTCTTATAATTTGGACAGCTTGACCGTTGGGGTTACTGTGACAACACGATATCACGGATGACACTCAGCCTAACCAGCGATGACAGGACTTTTGAACAGATAAAAAAACAATTAATCAAGAGCGTTGACGTGATTAAAGTGGTAGATTATACCGATACGCCGCTCCACATGAAGGAAATTTTATTTGTTAAAGTTAATCATTGTTCGGATACAGATATATCGGAATTATTTTGTATTTCAAAAGTATTTGGAATTACAGTCATTGATTACGATGGTTCAACAGTTCTTCTGGAATGTACGCAGACAGAGAACAAGAATGATGATTTCATTATCCTACTGAAAAGAAAATTTGTTAATAGAATTGAAGTAACAAGAGGAGGAAGTGTTGCAGTTGAAGATGGAATATCTCAATTATCAAAGAGCCAGACACATAGACGCAGAGCCGATAAATTTGTGGAATAGAAATCACTGAACTGACCCCCCCAAATATTGGACAGTTTACAAATAGGGTTAGGCAACTTTTAAGGATTGTTTCCTGTAATCAACAGGGCTCAGTCCTTTTAGTTTTCCCTTGATTCTCCTATGGTTGTAATAATCTATATAGTTTTCCAATTCTTTTATAAATCCTTCTATGCTTGTAAAATCTTCGCCATAAAACATTTCTGACTTGAACAGGCCAAAAAAGTTTTCTATGATTGAATTGTCTAGACAGTTCCCCTTCCTTGACATGCTCTGCCGGATTCCTTTATTCTTAAGCCTCTCTTGGTAATCCTTCATGCGGTAACACCAACCCTGGTCAGTCTTATACCTAATTCGTAATAACAGTGATCGTGGAAACGAATTCAAAAATCAACTAATAGAAGAAACTCTGGAAACATTTGCAATCACCAGATCATTAAGTCACAAGGGATACTCATACGATAATGCAGTTGCATAAGCAACTTTTAAAATCATCAAAACTGAATTCGTAAAAAATCAAACCTTTGCGAGTTTGGAACTGTTAAAACTGCAACTTGCTGATTATGCGAATTGGTTTAACAATCATAGAATTCATTCTTCACTCGGATACCTAACACCAGTCGAGTATCGAATGAATAACCTTAAAAAAGTTGTTTAGTTTACTGTTGACAATTCATATCCTCATCAGGGGAGTCTGATTTCTTTTGGACAATAATATCAGGATGAGATGCCATAAAGTTTTTGTTATAAAAAGAGATATGACGAATGATACCCAGCCCGTTGGTGACAATGCCAAACTTGAAGACATAGCAAAAATGCCCATTGATATAAAGCTGTTTGATCTCAGGATTAGCAGAAGCATGGGAAGGCATGGAGCCATAGCTAGCTTTGTAGGGATTAAAAGATTTATTAAATCCCTGAGCTTTCGCACATGCTTTAAGCTGTTTGATGATTCTGTTAGCGTACTTTGGATTATTCTCGGTAACGAATGCTTCAATACCGGAAGAATTAAAGATGGTCATATCCGCTTTTTCAGAGTCGATCGCCTGGCAGACAGGCTCGGTAACATCAACAAGGTGATCGAATACAAGTTGCAAGTCATCTAAAAAGTCCTGTTTGAAGAGGGTAATTTTAGATGCATCCGGGACTTTGGTAAAACCGCAGAACTCACGAAGAGGTTTTGAGTAGGCGAGAAAAGTCAAGAGGAGCTGATCTGTAGGGATAGAGAAAATACGTTGAATGATCAAAGCCCACAAAAAAGCTTGTAAAGGGTATTTATGGGTTCGGCCCGTGGATGAATAAAAATGATTTCTAAAAGAAATCGGAATAAACTCATCAATATCGATATGGGTTTTCAATAGAGAAAGAAAAGCAGGTTTGTCATTATCAAATTTATTTTGGCAATCTTGAAAAATATCTGCCAAAGAAAGCTGTTTATATGGTATCATAGGTATCAGAATAACTCCTTTCTTGGATGGTAGTTTATAGTTTTTAGACAACTCTATTATACCATATCCAGTGAGGAGTTATTTGTTTTTAGTAAAAAAAATGCCGTATTTATGCGGCTTGTGGCGTTTCGCAAACGCCTAAGTAATACAGCAAATGAAAGGATGGTATTTACTGATGGATATTCGTTTACTTAAACTATCAAATAATAAGGGTGAGAAAGATAAATTAACATCTCAGGATATATTATCAATTCATTTAGGGTATTTTATAATGAACGGAAAAGTAACATATTCGACCGATAAGGCTATTGCGAAAAAACCTGATTATGTGATTTTAGTTCTTGGAAATTCACCTGTTTGCTATTGGTGTCATGTTTTAGATTACGATTATAAAAATGGTGAAATATTTAAATCACAAAAAAGTAATTTTGTGAAATATTCGCCAGATAAGTATAAGAGTGATGAAAATATATCTTGGTTATTACTCGATTCAATGCAAGCAATTCCAAAAGAATTTTTAGATGCAGTTGAAACCAATAAAGAAGTTATGGAGTTTGTTGGTAATAGAGCAAACCACAAAAAAATTGATTTATAGGTTATTGTGTACAAGATTATTTGAGATATTGGTGGTTCGTCCCATACTGTCTAAATGAATCAGTTTCACATAACTATCCGAAACAGGCATAAAAAATAAGGATGCTGAAACATTACCATTTTCTAAACTGCTACTAGTATAATATCTTTTTAATAGCTCGACTAT
>OFGD01000632.1_pt1 | contig 22361 bp, 18 predicted proteins | sample 1521671 | NCBI WGS metagenome assembly OFGD01 (sample SAMEA3504114, study PRJEB24116) | mouse gut metagenome | biome: mouse gut; feature: mouse-associated habitat; material: faeces | place: Denmark | collected 2011 | reverse complement strand
CGAAAGGATTCTATCCAAGATGAAAAATAAAAAAATGTCGATTATCGCAGCCCTTGTAGCAGTATTCCTGATTATTGGGTTTGCGACGGCCTTTCTCACCTCGACGACAAAGCAGCCTAATCCCCAGCCCTCCCCGCCAGAAACTATGGAACTAACCCCCGGCAGTACGACAGACCAGGAGGGCCAGAATATTACGGAACCCCCTTCTTCCACAGATCGCTTTGAGGGGATGTATACCTTTTCTGTTCAGGTTGCGGAGGGTAGAGAATTAACAATAGTGTTGGATTCAACCGAACCCCAGGAGGAATACTTTTCCGTGGATCAAGTCCTGGTCTATGAGGGAGAAGAACTGATTCAGACCATTCTTCCAGAGGATGTTCCGGCAGTAGAGGATCATGCTTGGGATGGTTTGTATGTGAACCAGAATAGTGCAGTTGGAGAGCCGGATATTCGTGATCTGAACTTTGATGGTGCGGAGGATTTTGGTCTGCTGGCAGTTAGCTCTTATCCGCACAACGTACCATATAGCTATTTCCTGTGGAATCAAGAGACAGACCGCTTTGCATATGGGTTTACCTTGTGTGGTAGCGGTGCATTGGAAATCGACCTGCAAAACCGGCAGTTGATTGAGGAAGAACACGATGTACTTGGTTCCTACGAAACGGTCTACGCCTACGCTGAGGACGGTTCTCTCCAGAAACAATAACATCTGGATTAGATTTTGCGTCAGTAGAAATCGAAACAAAGACTTGGCGGGCAATCGAAGTCCCGCCGGGTCTTTTTGCATCATAGGAAGAAACGAACGGCATTGAATTTGCTTTGAGATGTGTGCTATCCTTGCAGAGCAAACATCGAAGCAGTATAATATAGTTGCAAACGACCTGATGTTAAGAAATCCAGTGGAACCCATCAGCCCACAAAACAGAGAACTCAAAAAATGTTTGATAGAATGTCTTTGACTACGGTTATAGAAAAGAGGTTGCCCAATGCCCGACAAAATTTTAGTAGTTGATGATGAACCGGAAATTTCTGATTTGGTGGAATTATATCTCCAAAACGAGAATTACGAGGTCTTTAAGTTTTACTCGGCTAAGGATGCCCTTGCCTGCATTGAATCCACTGAGCTTGATTTAGCCATTCTGGATATTATGCTGCCGGAGGTGAACGGCTTTGCCCTCTGCCAGAAAATCAGGGAGCGGCATACTTATCCTGTCATCATGTTGACAGCCAAGGACGCGGAAACCGACAAAATCACCGGCCTGACCCTGGGAGCGGATGATTATGTCACAAAGCCTTTTCGCCCTTTGGAATTGGTAGCGCGGGTAAAGGCCCAGCTCCGGCGGTATAAACGATATAACCCCGCCCAGACTTCCGGCCAGGAACAGGCATCCGATTTGCTCCTGCACTCTGGCCTGGAAATGAATACGGGTACTCATGCTTGCTTTTTGAATGGGAAGCCGCTTTCCCTGACCCCAACCGAATTTTCTATTTTACGCATTTTATTGGAACGCAAAGGAAAGGTTGTCAGCTCCGAGGAGCTGTTTCACGAAATTTGGAAGGACGAGTATTACAGCAAAAGCAACAATACAATCACCGTTCATATCCGGCATTTGCGTGAGAAGCTGGGCGATACCATAGACAGTCCAAAATATATTACAACAATATGGGGAGTGGGGTATAAAATTGAAACGTAAATTACGAAAAATTCCTTATCTGATTGTCTTAATCTTAATCAGTATTGCGGCTTGCATAGTACTTTATTTCCTTGTTGATAAAGTATGGAACGGCAGCTTTGTGGACTGGTTTGAGTGGAACTTCATGCAGACACGCAACGCTTATCTTCCAGAGGCTGGACAAGAAGCGATTATCCGCGAGCCAATGTGGTGGAAGGTGAAGCGTCTGGTGCTTGGGGCCGTAATTGGGACTGTTGCAATAGGAATTATCATTGGCTTTTTTGCGTCATATTTTCATGCTAAAGCAGAAAAACGAAAATCTGTAACCAACATCGGCAAGATGCTCCGAGACTATATGAAACAAGAGAGTGAAAGTTCTGATATGTTTCCGCAAGAGTACGCAGAAATCGCCGCGCAGGTGGCAGAAATCAGGACAGCCATGCTCCGCAGTGAACAAGCACTTCGGAATGAAGCCGCGCAAAAGAACGACTTGGTGACGTATCTGGCCCACGACTTGAAAACGCCCTTGACCTCCGTCATTGGCTATTTAAGCCTGCTGGACGAAGCAAAAGACATGCCCGATCCCCAGCGGATCAAATATATCTCCATCGCTTTAGACAAAGCCCGCCGCTTAGAATTGCTGATCCAGGAATTTTTTGAAATCACCCGGTATAACCTGCAGCAGATCGTACTGGAAAAAGAGACCGTAGACCTGTATTATATGCTGGTTCAAATGACGGATGAATTTTATCCGCTTCTTGCCGCGCACGGCAATACCGTACGGCTTTGCGCAGAAGAATCCCTAACCGTCTGCGGCGATCCCGATAAACTGGCGCGCGTCTTCCACAATATTTTAAAAAATGCAATTGCTTACAGCTATCCGGATACTGCCATTGACATCCGGGCAGAACAGACAAACACAGAGATTTCGATTTCTTTTATCAACCGCGGCAGGACAATCCCGGAGCACAAGTTGCATTCCGTGTTTGAAAAGTTCTTCCGTCTGGATGAAGCCAGAACCGCAAATACCGGCGGCGCAGGACTCGGGCTGGCCATTGCCAGAGAAATCGTTACGCTGCACGGCGGAAGCATATCCGCCGAAAGCAAAAACGAACGCACGACGTTTTGGATCCTGCTTCCGGTTTCATAAAATCCTAAGTAAATCTATCTGGTTTCTTAATAATAAAATAACCTTTTATTAAAGTATCCCCTGAGTTTGTATAGTAAAATAGAAAACGGTTCAGCAATTCGGAAAAACCGTTTCAAACGTTCGGTCAAAAAATAAAACGGGCAGATCTTTATCTTTCCCGCCCCTTGGTTTTCAGATTGAAACGCTTTGCCATACAAACGATCAGGAGGATACATCCATGCAACAGAAAAAAAATCTCGCCGTTTTTTTCGGCGGCAAATCCAGTGAATATGAAGTTTCCCTGCAATCCGCCCATGCGGTCATCACCGCCATAGACCCCTTAGCTTTCAACCTGATTCTGATCGGAATCGACAGGCACACCGGCGCCTGGCTGTGGTACCAGGGCGATACCAAACGAATTTTAACCGACAGCTGGCAGTCCAAGGCCGACTGTACGCCTGTAGTTCCTTCCATGGATCAAACGGTTCACGGTCTTTGCTGCCTTACGGGATGCGGCTGTAAAAATATTCCATTAGACGCCGCCCTCCCCATCCTGCACGGAAAAAACGGTGAAGACGGAACCATGCAGGGCGTTTTGGATCTGATGGGCGTTCCCGTCATCGGATGCGGCCTGCTCTCTTCCGCGCTGTGTATGGACAAAGTTCTTGCCCATCACATTGCCTCTGCAAACGGAATCAAAACCGCACGCTGCTATACGTTAACGGAAGGCTTTTCCCAAGACGACGCACGCTGCGCCGCCGAATCGCTCGGCTATCCGCTGTTTGTAAAACCTGTGCGCGCCGGCTCATCGTTCGGAATCTCCAAAATAGCAGACGAAAGCCAGCTTCTGCCCGCCATATCCCATGCGTTTACCTACGATTCCACGGTAATTCTGGAAGAAATGATCGACGGATTTGAAGTCGGCTGCGCTATACTGGGAACGAAAAACCTCTGGATCGGCGAAGTGGACGAAATCGAATTGACGGACGGCTTTTTCGATTATACGGAAAAATATACGCTGAAATCTTCGCAGATCCATGCAAAGGCGCGGATTTCCGCCCAAACGGCGGACGCCGTCAAACACACGGCAAAACAGCTTTACCGGATCTTTGACTGTTCTGGTTTTGCAAGGATAGACATGTTTTTAACGCCGGAAGGCGAAATCTATTTCAACGAGATCAATACGATTCCGGGTTTTACGTCCCACAGCCGTTTTCCCGGCATGCTGATGGCGGCGGGACTTACCTTTGAAGAAATCATTCGTCGCCTGCTTACGCCGGAGGAGTAACTTATGAAGGCCGTTCGAACCGCCCAAAAACACTCTGCCGGAATTGACTTCTTCCGGCTCGCTGCCGCCTGTATGGTCGTGGCAATCCATACCGCGCCGCTTTCTTCCGTAAGCGAGGATGCCGATTACCTTCTGACTTACTGCCTGGGCAGAGTCGCTGTTCCGTTCTTTCTGATGACAAGCGGCTATTTCGTCCTTGCACCTTACATATGGAACAAAGCGCATAAAAAGCAGAGCCTGCGGCGGTTTCTTATCAAAAACGCCCTGCTTTATTTTGCCGTATCTCTTTTGTACCTGCCGATTTCTCTGTATTCGGGAAATCTGCCGAAACATGCAGGGGAGCTTTGCCGAAACGTCTTTTTTGACGGAACGTTTTACCATCTGTGGTATTTCCCCGCGGCTATTTTGGGCTGCATTATCGTTATTACAATTGCACAAAGATCCGTTGGATCCGCCGTTCTTCTTGCCGGCGCCGCTTATCTGATCGGCGTATTCGGCGACAGCTGGTACGGCCTGATCAAAGACTTTGCGCCGCTTCGGCTTTTCTATGACGGAATATTTACGGTTACAGGCTATACCAGAAACGGAATATTTTTTACCCCCATATTCCTGCTCCTTGGCGTACTGCTTGCAAATCCGAAATTCCGATGCAAAAAAAAAGTCTGCCTCTACGGTACGGCGGTCGCTGTCTTCTGCATGCTTTTGGAAGGATATGCTTCCTACGGCGCCGGCATGCAGCGGCACAACAGTATGTATCTGTTTCTGCCTCCCGTGATGTATTTTCTGTTCCAGCTTCTGCTTTCGGTTCCGGGGGCTTCGGTTCCGCTGCTGCGAAAAACTTCCATGCTGGTCTATCTGATACATCCGGCAGTGATTCTGGCAGTCCGCGGCTTTGCAAAGCTCATACATCAGACCGGACTTTTCGTGACTAATTCGCTGATCCACTATCTGCTGGTCTGCGGCATCTCCTGGATCGCCGCGATTTTACTGGAAGGAGGAAAACGCCTGTGTATCAAAAAGGACGCGCATGGATCGAACTGAACCTAAACAATCTTGCCCATAACGCGGCGCAATTAAAACGCCTGCTTCCTGACTCCTGTGCCCTGATGCCCGCAGTCAAAGCAAACGCATACGGCCACGGAGCCGATACCATCGCGCGGGCACTGGAACGTATGGGCGTTACGGATTTTTGCGTCGCTTCTGTCAGCGAAGGGATTGCACTTCGCAACGCCGGCATTACCGGACAGATTCTTGTGTTAAGCTATACCTCTCCCTATCAGTTTTCCGAACTGCGCCGCTACCGCCTCACGCAGACAGTAATCGATTACGACTACGCCAGACAATTACATGCGTTCGGCAAGCCCATAGACGTCCATGTCGGCATCGATACGGGTATGCACCGTCTGGGCGAACGCTTTGATCATCCGGAAAAACTTCTTGAAATCTGGAAGTTTAAAAATCTGAATATCACCGGCGTATTTTCTCACTTATGCGCCGCCGACGGCACATCCAAAGCGGAAAAAGAATATACAAAAAAGCAGATTCAAGCCTTTAACCACAGTATTTCTTTTCTAAAACAAAACGGCTGCAGCGGTTTTAAAACACATATCCAAAGCAGCTACGGCGTATTGAATTACCCTTCCCTGGAATACGATTTTGCAAGGGTGGGCATCGCGCTTTACGGATGCTTCTGCACGCCGCATGACCAGACAGCCGCAGACGTAACACTGCGTCCTGTATTATCCTTAAAATCCAGGATAGAATGCGTCAAACAGTTGCATGCGGGAGAATCGGTCGGCTACGGCATGTCTTATACGGCAACTAAAGACATACGCATTGCCGCTGTTTCTATCGGCTATGCAGACGGCATTCCCCGAGGACTTTCCGAACACGGATACCTTCTGATCCGGGGAGTCAAAGCCCCCATGATCGGCAGGATCTGCATGGATCAGCTGTTTGCCGACGTATCCCATATTCCGTCCGTATCTGCCGGAGACGAGGCCGTACTGATCGGAACAAGCGGAAACGAAACGCTGACGGCAGGCGATCTGGCAGAATGTGCCGGAACAATTTCCAATGAAATTTTAAGCCGCCTGGGCAATCGCTTGGAGCGGATCGCTCAGACGGCTTAATTTTACCTCTTTTATTCATCATTCATCTTCGCCAGCTTTGCCGCCTGATCTGCGGCAAGGCAGGCGTCGATAATTTCCTGAATATCTCCGTTCATAATTTTATCCAGCTTATACAGCGTAAGCCCGATTCGATGATCTGTCACGCGCCCCTGCGGGAAATTATATGTGCGGATCTTTTCGGAACGGTCTCCCGTGCCGATCTGGCTTCTTCTGGCTTCCGCCTCGGCATCGTGCGCCTTCTGGCATTCCATATCGTAAAGCTTGGTCCGCAGCAGTGCAAATGCTTTCGCCTTATTCTGCAGCTGCGACTTCTCGGTCTGGCTGTATACGACGATCCCCGTCGGGTAGTGTGTCAGGCGAACGGCAGAATCCGTCGTATTGACGCACTGCCCGCCGTTTCCGGAAGCGCGCATCACGTCAATCCGAATATCCTTTTCATCAATTTCCACTTCTACTTCTTCGGCCTCAGGCATTACCGCAACGCTGATTGTAGACGTATGGATCCGTCCGCCGGATTCCGTCTCCGGCACACGCTGTACCCGGTGTACGCCGGATTCGTATTTCATGACCGAATACGCGCCCTGTCCGGTTACCATAAAGCTGACGCTTTTCATGCCGCCGATCCCGATCTCTTCACATTCCATCGTCTCAACCCTCCAGCGGCGGCTCTCTGCATAATGCACATACATGCGGTAGATCTCCGCGGCAAACAGCGCGGCTTCATCTCCTCCGGCGCCGGCACGAATCTCCACAATTACATTCTTATCGTCATTGGGATCTTTCGGCAGCAGAAGAATCTTTAACTTCTCTTCGAGCCGTTCCACGTTTGCCTTGGATTCGCTTAACTCTTCTTTTGCAAGCTCCCGCATCTCTTCATCGCTTTCTTCGTCCAAAAGCATCAGAGATTCCTCTATATTCTGCCGGTTTCGTTTATATTCCCGATATGCTTCCACGATCGGAGTCAGATCACTCTGTTCCTTCATCAGCTTACGAAACCGCTCCGGATTTGAGGCCACATCCGGCTCGCTTAACTGATTCAACACTTCCTCCAACCGCATTACAAGATCTTCTAACCTGTCAAACATCCTTTCCTCCTATGACGACCCGGTCTTTTCCCGCCAGGTCTTTTACCGTTCTGATCGTTCGATATCCTTCCTGTAAAAGCAGCGCCGTTACTGCTTCCGACTGATCGTATCCGATTTCCAGCATCAGAGATCCGCCGGGTTTGAGATATCCGAAACCTTCCTTACTGATTTTTCGATAAAACGCCAGCCCGTCTTCTTTTCCGTCGAGCGCCGCAAACGGTTCATGCTCCCGCACTTCCGGCATAAGTTCCCGGATCCGGTCTGTCGGAATGTACGGGGGATTTGAAACGATCAAATCAAAACTTCCCGCAAGATCCGCAAACAGATCGCTTTTTACAAACGTAAGCGTCACATCGTTTAATTTCGCATTTTCTCTTGCCACGCGCAACGCGGCGCCGGAAATATCCGACGCCGTAGCGCGGATCTTTGGCTGAAATTTTAACAAACTTATGATAATACAGCCGGAACCTGTGCACAGATCCAGCACATCCATGCCCGGCCGTATGATTTTTAACGCTTCCTCCGCCAGAATTTCCGTATCCTGCCTCGGAATCAGCACGTCGGGACTGACCAGAAACGGCAGCCCCATAAATTCCTGCTCCCCGGTAATATGCTGCAGCGGCACATGCTCCGACCGCAATTGCAGCCAGGATTCATACCTGCTTTGCTCCTTCTCCTGCAGCACATCATTTATATGCAGATAATAAAAATTTCTATCGATGCCCAAAACCGCCGCAAACAGCAGCCAGGCATCTGTATCCGCATCCTGTATACCGCTGTCTTTCAGCCGATTCTTTCCCAAAAGAAGCGCTTCCCTGTACGTCATCTCACTGCCCGCTTTCTGTGCTGCCGCTTCCGTTGATCTCCCGAAGATAGGCTCTCCAGTCAAACACGGCTTCCACAGACGCGATCCCGACTTCGATCATCGCATCCTCCGGCTCCCTTGTCGTGATCCGCTGCAGTAAAAGTCCCGGCTTACTGAGCAGATTCACCAAAATATGATCGCTTCTTCCGGCAAGCCGGATAAATTCATAGGAAACGCCCGCAATCAAAGGAATCAAAACAAGGCGCAGCAGAAGACGGAGCATGGGAGATTCCACCTGTATCAGCATAAAAAACAAAATACTGACAAACATAACGATCAGCAGAAAACTTGTGCCGCATCGTTTGTGCAGCCTGGAACTTTTTCTTACATTTTCTACCGTAAGCTCTCTGCCGCTTTCGATGCAGTTGATGCATTTATGCTCGGCGCCATGATACATATACACCCGTTTAATATCGGACATCAGCGAAATACCCGCGACATATCCTATGAAAAGCAAAAGCCGCAGCGCCCCCTCTAAGAGGGCAAGCGCCCATCGGGAAGATATGACGTTTCGAAACAAAAGGGAAATCCCATAGGGCAGAACCATAAAAATCACAATCGCCAGCAAAACAGACGCGGCTACGGTCAGCCCCATCAAAAAATCTTCTTTTTTCCGGTCAACGGCTTTTTCTTTCTCTTCCTCTTCAAAAAACGATGCGGAAAACGTCAGCGTGCGAAAGCCCAGCGCCAGCGATTCTATAAAATTGAATACGCCTCTGAAAATAGGCAGTTTCTTTATTTTTTTATTGGAGGCGACGCCGGAATATTCGGACGTTTCCACCACAAGTTCCTGGTTTCCTTTGCGGACTGCAACGGCGTATTTACCGCCGTTTTTCATCATCACGCCTTCCATGACCGCCTGTCCGCCAATCCCTGAATATCTCATCTTCTTCTCCTGTGATCTGATAAAACAGAACAGACCCGTTCTTTACCATACTGCAAAACAGTCTCCCTATGATACAAAAAAGGTTGAGATTTTAGCAACCTCAACCTCCTCACGCACTGTATACTACTGCTGGCCCATACCGTATTTCCTGTTAAACTTATCAATACGTCCGCGTGCCTGAGCAGACTTCTGCTGGCCCGTATAGAATGGATGGCATTTGGAGCAGATTTCAACATGGATATCCTTCTTTGTAGAACCTGTAACAAATGTATTGCCACAGTTGCATGTTACCGTCGCCTGATAATAATCCGGATGAATTCCTTCTTTCATGTCTTTCACCTCCCACATGATTTCCTTATTTAAAAAAAATTGCATATTTACATTCTAAATAAGCAGCTCATTTAGTATAGCACACCAATTTCCAATATGCAAGCTTGATTTAAAAAATTGTCAGGATTATTAGGATTCGTTCATGTTACCTTGCCAATTAAATCCCTGACAACCTCTCCTGCAATCAAAAGCCCCGCCACGGACGGCACAAACGCCATGCTGCCCGGGATGGGCCTGCCGGAATCGGAAGGCTGCGCCGTATGAGCAATCACAGGTTCCTCGCTGGAACAGACAACCTTTAACTGTTCCACACCGCGTTTCTTCAATTCCCGCCGCATAACCCGCGCCAGCGGGCAGACCTTTGTCTTGTAAAGGTCCGTCACCTCAAACCGCCCGCCGTCCAGCTTATTGCCGGCTCCCATACTGCTGATGATCGGAACCTGTTTTTCCTGTGCCTCCAATACAAGTGCTGTTTTGGCTGTTACCGTATCCACGGCGTCTACGATATAATCATACTCTTCAAACGGGAATGCGTCTTTGTTTTCCGGAAGAAAAAAACAATTGTGTATTCTGACGCAGACATCCGGGGAGATGGAACGCATACGTTCTTCCATCACTTCCGTCTTATATCTTCCGACCGTATCCCATGTCGCGATGATCTGCCGATTTAAATTGCTCACAGATACGGTATCGTGGTCGATCAGGTCAAAGGCTCCCACACCGCTTCGTATAAGCGCTTCGCATACATATCCTCCCACGCCGCCGATCCCGAATACGGCGACGCGGGAACGCTTCAGGCGGTCCAGTCCTTCTCGTCCGATCAGTAATTCTGTTCGTTCAAACTGCTCTGACATAATTTCTCCTTTACTGCGGCGGCTGCGCTTCCTGCGGCGGCTGTTCCTCTTGCGGCGGCGCGGCGGCCTGTGCTTTTAATGCGGCAAGCTGCGCTTCTGCAGCTGCCAGCAGGTCATAATTTGCCACCTGGGCCTGTCCCGCAGGAGAAAGCATTTGATAAAGCTTTCTCGCCGTCAAAATCGCCTGCTCGCTCTCCAACGTCACTTCTCCGATTCCGTTAATTAGATTTACCACATGCGCCGCTTCCTGCGCCACGACTGCGGGACTTTCCGTACCGGGCAGCGTATAGACGATGACGGGATCTCCGTCTTCAATTCCCTCAAAAATTTTCTGCGCCGCGCTTTTGGGCAGATTGATGCAGCCGTGCGAACCGCTGGTTTTATAAATGGCTCCGCCGAAACTGCTCCGCCAGGAAGCGTCATGCATCCCGACATTATTGCAAAACGGCATCCAGTAGGTAACGGGAGAGGCATAGTTTTCTCCGCGCAAAACGGCGTCCCGTTCTTTATACGTCAGCCCGTATATTCCGGTCGGCGTATCGTAATTTTTGGAAATATTACCGGATACAAAATCCGATTCGACTACCAGAGAACCATTTTTGTAAAAAAACAGATGCTGCGCCGTCAAATTGATTTCCACATACGTATCGCCATAATCATGTTCCCCGCGGCTCGCTCCTCTTCTGGCATATGTAATCTCCCGTTTTAAGGATTTTCCTGCCTGGATATCCTGAATAATCTGCGCCTTTTCCGCCTCTTTGTCGACTTTCCATCCGTAATCGCCGTTTGTAATATCGACGGCTTTCCCGTAAGACGTCCTCAGCGTATGCTTCCGGAATACCGTATTATGCCTTCCCGCCAGTTCGTCCACATAGTCCGCCACAGCCTCTTCGTTGACGGAAACCTGCATATCTGAAATATCCATCCAGGCATGCGTTACGCTGCCGTCTAATGTTTCTGTTTTTTCTCCTTCGTCGTAAGTCAAAACAACCCCGGTATACAGATTCAGCGTATCTACAAGGTCAATCAGCGCCTCGTTCTCGGATGTAACGGCCGGCTCTGCATAACAGCCCTCTTCTTCGAAAGATACCGTCTCTTTCAATCCCGAAACCGCATCCTTGAGCACACGCAGACACGCTTTTTTCTTAAGTTTGCTCCCCGGCTCCTGCGGTATGATCGTATAACCTTCGCTTGAATACTCCGAACAACGGGCGTCCACGGGTTTTTTCTGGTTTTCTTCCTGCATGCAGACGAGTGCTTCCATCTCGTCCTTCAGCTGCTTCTCTTCAAAATGAACCATCGTCGGCTCTTTCAGCGTCTGCGGCACAAACAATGCTTTGGGCCAGAACAGCCCGTTCTGCTGCCGGACAAGCTTTTGTATGCTGTCGCCAAATTCCGGCTCTAAGGAAATGGCGCTTCCTTCTATGCTCTCTTCTTCTGTGCCTGTTTCTCCGCGCGTCTGAATCGTCAGACGGTAACTTTTAATTTCCTCCTCAATTAACGCTTCCGCCTGTTTTGCGGATTTTCCGGATACCGAAATTCCGTTTAACGTAGTAGACGGAAGAAAATGACTGTAAAAATATGCCGCTGCTCCCAGATAAATGCCGACAGTTACGGCGCACAGCGCAAGCACTGCCTTTTTAACGGGAAACGTCTTTTTTTCTTCGGTCGCATCCATATCGCATCCCTCCTGATTTTTCTATGACATAAACTTCTCCTGATAACGGTTCATGCACTTGTATATCCCGTTTTACTTTAGTTTCGCTTTTTTGCTGATACCTGCTTTTTTCAGTTTTTTCCACAAAGCGGCTTTCTGTTTTCGATTCCGCTTTTTTACTGTTACCGTTAGTGTATTCCCTGTTTTTCTAAATGCTCCTGATTTGATCTTTTTTAACGCCGTTCCTTTACACTGCAGCGTTTTTAAATTCTTGCAGTTGAAAAAGGCCCGTGTACCGATCACCGCAACATGCCTGCCAAGAATCACGGTTTTTAATTTCCCGGCGTTTGCTGCCGCCTGATTTCCGATTTCCGTTACTTTGCACGATACGCCGCGGATCTTTACCGTGGCGGGAATCTTCAGCTTCGTAATCTTTTTATTCTTCACTCCTACCAGTGCAGCCGTCTTCTTTTTTGCATCGATTACCTGATACCATCCGCTGCCTGTCAGTTTTTTTGCGCCCCGTTCAAATTTAGGTTTCTCTGTCGTCAAACCGCCGGAATTATCCTCAGGCGCTTCCCCGGCTTTGACTACCGTAACGTTCACCGTAATCGTAAGAGAATTTGGAATCACCGCCCAGTCGGGCACATCCAAAAATAAGACCGTTCCCGCAAACTCCGCCGTTGTCCCGATTTTCGTAAGATCCATGGACAGATCCGGATCCCATACGATGCGATACGAAATATTCGTTCCGTTTACCTGCAGGACTCCTTCTGTTGGAAGGATCCGTCCGCCGAGAACGTCTATGCCTGCAGACGTCTGGCCAGATGACGGGACGGTGAGCGGTTTGAGTACCGGAAGCGGGAGCATCACCCGGACCCGGTCGATCTCGCATAGTTCAGGATCGCTCGTAATTCCGTCTGCATCACAGGTCACAATACGGATTTCTTCGTCCGTATCCACCGTAATGCTTTCCGAAAATACTTCGTCGTCTGCCAGTTTTATTTTGACTGCCGGGAACACGGGCACGAAATGCGCCTTCCCTTTTTCGATACCGCCGTCGGATTTCTTTGCATAATGCCCGCCGGACAATCGGATGCCTTCGACGGAAATCTCTTCGATATCGGACATGATATGGTCAATCCGGTATACGCTGTCTGCTGCTTCTAACACAGTCTCCCCCACTCTGACCGTCAGACCGGACGTTTCGTACCCTTCTGACACAGCTATCGTAAACAAATACGAACCTCCCTCTGGTATCGTTCCGTTTTCATACCCTTTCACGGATGTTACTTTATATCCTGCCTTCTGCGGAAATAAAACCGCAAATCCGTCCGATTCCCATTTTGCCCAGTATTCCCGCGCCCCGGTCGAACCGGCAGGAATTTCACGGACAGGATTTCCCGTATACCCGGGATTGTCATACCACCCCAGAAATTTCACGTTCCCTCTCACCGGCGTCGGAAGAATCACGGTTTCTTCCACATGATACTCCCCGGTATCCGTGGCGCTTCCCCGGTTCAAATGATATGTGACCGGATATAACACCCTTTCCTTACGGCATACGGCGATTGCTTCGGTATCTTGTTCCGGCAGCAGATACCATCCTTCCCGATCCGAAGGCGTAAATCCCGTAACTTCTGCCGACAACCGGTATCCTTCTTTTTCTCCCACAATACAAACTTCTGTTTCCGCGCCGGCTTTTTCATAAAATACGCCGTCGGTTATGCCGTGCACCGATACCGGAAACATATTATCACGCTTCTGGCTGACTGTAATTTTCACAACCGCCCTGTGATTATCGTCTGCCAAAACCGGCAGTCCGTTCTCCTGGGACCATGTATACGTATGTTCCAACGTCCCTCCGCCTGTGTTTAAATCATATGCCGCCTGTCCCGATGCAAATTCCTCTTTCGTCCTGCTTCCGGCAGAAAAAGACGGTACATGCCCTCCTTTCAGGCTGCTGGTATCCAGATAATAGCAATTGGAAATCGAACCGTTGGAAAGATAACAGTAAACGGCTCCCGCTTCGTCTCCTGCCCGGCGCAGCAGCTTCCCGTAATTATAACACCCCGATGTCGTACCGTATAAGCACACACCGATTCCCGCCGTTCTCGTATGTTCCGCAGGCGTTCCCCGGATCACCGCATGATTGGCGCACAAAAGCACAAAAGATCCCTTTCCGCTATACCCCGTGATTCCCCCCGTCGATGCCATGCCGTCTGAAATGAGTTCTCCCGTTACCGTACATTTGGATATTGTACCGTAACTTTCTCCTGTGATCCCACCGGTAAACACATCGGCATCTTTCTGGTTTTGAAACGTCACTGCCGCATCCATCACACAATGTTCGATCCTTCCCGTATTGTGCCCGGCGATTCCACCCATTCCGCTGCCGCCGCCGTCAAACAGAATTGTCCCGTCTATCCTGCAGTCTGAAATACTTCCGGCATTGTTCCCCGCGATGCCGCCGGTCCAGACATTCCCGAACGAGAGTTTTCCTCCGGTAATTCTGCATTCGCGGATCGTCCCCTCGTTATTTCCTGCAATACCGCCGGAAAAATTATGGCGGCACGTCAGATCCGGTTCTGTCAGATTTACATGTTTTACAACACCGCTCTCTCCGATGTTTCCAAATAATCCTCCGTAACTATATGCATATTCATATGTCAGATTGGCAATCGAATGCCCGCCGCCGTCAAATGTCCCAAGAAACGGAACCGCCGGATTTCCGATCGCCCTGTGCAGCGTTCCCGTCAAATCCAGGTCGCACAAAAGCGTTACCGTCTGTCCTTCGTAACTGTTTCCAAAAGCCGCGCTTTTGACAAAAGCGTTCCACTCTTCTTGATCGGAAATAGTAACATGGGAAACGACAAGCGCTTCCATCGCAGCGCTTAAATCCAGCACAGCATGCAGAATCTCACTCTCCGACAGGCTTTGTGACTGACTGAGTTCCCGTGCTTTTGCAAGTTCTTCCAAAAAGCGCTCCCACGTGGAAACCGTATAATCGGATTCCGTAAGCCGCTGCGCCTCATCAATCACTTCCAAAAGACGCGAACGGTCCACATGGTCTATGCGGTCGCTAAACGCTTTGATACAGACATTTCTGTAATCGGCATTCAGTTCACCCGTATCTTTCCATTCCCTGCCCGTATAAAAAAATGACTGTCCGGGTTCTGAGGAATATTTCTCCTTATTTTCTTCAAATGTCACGCTTTCAAAATATGTTCTTACTTCCTCTCCTTCTTTTGCAGTCAAACAGACCGCAACCGCATAGCGCATTCCGCTGTCCAAAACCACGCCCCTGTCCAAAGGAACCGTATGGTAGCCGGGATAGGAAAGGCTTCCGCTCTGGGAATAGACGATTCTTCCGTCTGAGGGACGCTGCATCGTCCCGTCTCCCTCTGCATATACCTCGATCCGGTAATCATAATTTTTAAACGCCCGGAACGAAACCGCCTTAAGCTCCTGTATCTGCGGAGCGGTAAACAGATTTGCCGATGTGTCATAACCGATCAGTGAATTGACATCCGCACCGTCATAAGCATCGATCCGGTCATAATGATCCGCCGGTTCCGCCTGAAAACTGCAAAAAGAATCGAGCGTTGCGTCTTCATAGGAAATCCAGAAATATCCATCTTCTCCCCAATTGCTTCCCCAGCTGTTTCTGCATTTCCAGGCACCGTCTGCGTTTGGTTTTCTACCGTTATCGTCAAAATTCATTTTATCAAAGTGATCGTCCCATCCGACAATACTTACCGCATGATCTGTCGTATGTTCATCGGCATGATATACCATTTCCTGTGCCGTGCCCACCGTTCCGTCTCCGGTGTAAAAAGAACACATAACTGCTCCCGTTTCCATAACTGCCTGCTTGATATCTTCCGGCATATGCAAAATACTGGCATCCGTCAGACGGCTAACACAAGAAGTCCTGGCGCTCTCTGGAAGATCCGGCATCACGTCATATGCTGCATACGGATATTCGCTTTCCGACGCTGCGCCGTACCAATTCGCCAGCACCGCCGTCGCCTGAAAATGGTTTCCTCCGCCATACCAGCCATACACAGGATCCTGCTTGTCCTCTCCATCGGAAAGCCGTTCATTTCTCCTGTGCGCAAAGTAAGAGAGATGACGTTCCGAATAGTCCGTATCCGCCGCAGAAGAATACCCTTTTTTTATCATATTGGTCTCCATGGAGCTAAGCGCCGCATGCGCCCAGCAGGTTCCCCACTGTCCCTGACTTCTCACTGCCGGAAGCTCTCCCTGCTCCAGCATAGAATAATCGGAAGGAAATGCTCTCGTTTGAGAAGCCTTCCGTCTCTTTTCCGGTTCTTCGTAAGCAGACTCGCCCTCTATCTTATTTCCGTCTTCATCTACCCACACGGTCGCTTGATAACCGGACGGCGAAACCCCGCCTTCTTTTTTCAGTGTATAGACCGGTACGTCTTCTTCCTCCAAAAGAATTTTCTGCTCCGGTTTTGTCCGCGCCTTGATGACCGGAAATTTATAAAACACATCTTCTGCAGATACCCTCGTATCCGATATCGGCAAAACTGCAAAAACCGCGGCAAGCAGCAAACTCAATCCTCTCTTTTTTAACCGTTTGTTTTTCATGATTCCTGCCTCTCTATGCTATGTATCCCATTGATCGTTTCCTCAAACAGTTCCCATCGGCCGACGCTTACCACCATCCCGATCCGACGGTTTGTTATATATAGAATAATCGATCGGCTCATAAGAAGTCAAGTAAAGACACCCCTGCCGTATTATATTTTATTTTCCATAATGTCCGCATAACAAATTGACATCGAAAACGCCTAAAACGCACAGCATGCGCCGTTCAAATCTTAAGAATTTACTAATTTTTTATTATTTTTGAAAATTAAGATTGTAGCAAAAAAACGCCTGTGCTATAATTTTTTCCAATAGAGCATATTAATGTAAAAACAAGATAAAAATTAAGGGTGAAGAGCGTGAATATTCCAACAGTTAAAAGGATTACATGGAGAGATACTGCCGCCGCATATTTCCAAAAATACAGGCACGGACTGCTCCTTTTGTATTTTCTGATCTATCTTCCCTGGTTTCAATGGCTGGAAGATACGGTTACAAGCCGGTTTCATGAAATACACATGAGCATCGACGATTCGATTCCGTTTATTGAATATTTTATCGTGCCATACCTGTTGTGGTTTTTCTATATTGCCGCGGCAATCCTTTATTTCTTGCTGAAAAACAAGAACGAATATTACAGGCTCTGCACGTTTTTATTTATCGGTATGACGGTTTTTTTGATTATTTCCACCGTCTATCCCAACGGTCATTACCTGCGGCCGGATAAATTCGAACGGGACAATATATTCGTGGACATGGTGAAATGTCTCTACTGCGCAGACACGCCGACGAACCTGTTCCCAAGCATTCACGTATACAATTCTATCGGCGTAAATATCGCGGTCTGGCACAGTGAAGATTTCCGCCAAAACAATTTTATACGCTTCGGATCGCTGATTTTAATGGTCAGCATCATCTTATCCACCGTATTTTTAAAACAGCACTCCGTTTTTGATGTGATTACGGGCATTGTGTTTTCTGCCTTTATGTATACTATGATCTATTCCATCAGCGGATTGCTTGCCGGCAATTCCAAACATCCGGTTGAAAACCTTGTCCGACGTGTGTAGCACAAATATCATGCCAAAAGAGGCTGCCGCATAGATTTCTTAAATCCATGCGGCAGCCTCAGCATCTATAGCATCTATTTTTTTGTTTCGGACGGTTTAGACATAATAGTATTTTGTTGGAACTGCTGTTCAAGCACACGATAGATTTTGAACACATCAGGGAAAATAACCTTTGCACCACGTTTTGCCATAGCCAGAACATGACGTGCATTTTTCTCTATATCAGCGGCTATTCTGTCATCAATTCTAATGGGGCAGTTATTTTTATCAATGTATGCCGTCAAATATTTTCTCGTTGCAGGGCACATATTCTGGATTAGAAATGCTGTTTTCCTTCCAAGAACTGTACCGAAACGAATTGTATGGCAATGTCCATATTTATTGATTTTATCCTGTTCTATCCGCTTGAGCAAGGACGGCTATGCAGCGTTCCATTTATAACATCTTTATTTTGCATAAGCTTGTCATCTGGAAAATCCTGATAATACTGATCCGAAAGAACATACAACTGAGCCTGTGGCATAAAAAATCTCCTAATAATATGGTACATATAAAAGTAACACCCTGCTTTCTGGTAGGGCATTACAAACATTTTAATCCCGAACATTTATAAGCCGCATAGCAGGGAGCGAACACTATTTTCGGGAGAATCATTTTATCCTTATAATAGTATAATACGAACAAAAGTATTCTATGTCAATCACGCTTTAAAAAATTCCTATACCTTATTTATTTTATCCCTATCTGGCTTCACTTATAGTCTATATTACAATTAAAATTCAATTACCACAAACGAAACAGCTGTATTCCCTTCCGCGCCGCCCGATACGGCAGCGTTTCCAGTTCTTTGACCGCCCGCTTTAATTCTTTGCGTATCTCAATCTGCTGCGGACAATGCTGTTCACATTTCCCACATTGCCTGCACTGCGACGCGCTGCTTTGGTTTTTCCGGAACGCGGTGCACTGTAAATATTCTTTCCGCGCCCCGCTTTTTGTCTCGGAATACATTTCGTTATAACAGCGGAACGTGACAGGAATATCCACGCCAAACGGGCACGGCATGCAATAGCCGCAGCCGGTGCAATTGACTTTTACCGTCTTTTCGATCTCTTCTTTGACTTTTTCCACAAGCGCCGCGTCTTCTTTGGAAAAATGCCCCGCCGTTCCCTTTTCTGCAGTTATGACATTTTCTGCAATCATTTCCATAGAATTCATGCCAGAAAGCACACAGGTCACTTCAGGCTGGTCATACAGCCAGCGGAACGCCAGCTCTGCGGGCGTCCTGGCGAGGGGATCCGTTTCAAACAGCTTTTTTGCTTCTTTCGGCAGCAGATTGACCAGCCTGCCGCCCCGAAGCGGTTCCATGATAATGACCGGAATCCCTCTCTCTGCCGCCGCGCCCGACGCCATCTCCCCTATCCCCTGATAGTCCCCCAGCTGTTTTCCCTGAAGCTTCAGGAGAATCTGCAGAATGCCATAGTAAAATGCGGCCCCCAGAACCCCCATATACACGTACCTCAGGGCAGACCGCATCTTCTCCATAAACCAGGCCCTTTCAGCCCCCTCCCCAGGGACATTCTTCAGAAAGAGCATCCATACCGCAAACACTGACAGAATCATGGTAAAGGGCAGATAGCTCTGATAAATTCCCATGCTGAAAGCCAGACAGAAGGCTCCCGGCACAAATCCGCGCCTGTATTTCTTCACAAACAGCACTGCCAGCACCGCCAGCAGCAGGGCCATCATATAACCGTCCAGAGTGTAGACATAGGCAAAGGTGGAGGCCAGAGCCGGAAAAGAAGCCAGCAGGGCGCCGCAGAGGGCCGCCGCCCATGTCCGCCGCACTTCAAGAAGCTCACACAGGGCTGTCGCCGCCAGGCTCAGATAGAACAGTCCCAGAAGACCTATCACCCAGGGGATGGTGTAATAGGAGGAGATCCCGCATGCCACCGTCAAAAACCATCTCCCTGAAGTTACCATATTCTGGTCAAAATACATGCTGGCCAGCCCGTCATGGTTGGGAATATCTGACAGAAGAATGGGCATATGAATCAACAGCCCAACAGAAAAACACGCAAAAAAAGCCGCTTTCCACTCCGGCTTTATTTTCTTTCCCAGGATCCGAAACACTCGTCCAGGCGACATTGTTCTACCTTCCTCTTTCTCTTCAGGATCCCCTTCCCCCGGGCATCCCATGCCACACAGCTACAGTTTCATTATATACACCCCTGCGCTCATGTCAAGAAAAATTGAAAGCGTCCCGGAACCTGTCTTTAATAGTAGTAAAAACCATGTCCGCCGCAGCATCCGCTTCCCAGACAGCAGAAATTACAGAGTAAGTTGGCCACACAGAATTTCATGCAGATGTCGCTCCCCATGGAGGCTGGATAACCATAGGCCGCCTGGCGTCTCTCATACCAGGTGCCTCCGCTCTCAAGCTGCTGTACCAGCAGACGATACTCCTTGCTGCCCGGCTCCAGGGCAGAGGCCCGTCTGGCGTGCTCCAGAGCCGCCACACTGTTTCCCAGGCACGAGTGTGCGATGGCGCTATAGTAATACCACCTTGCATTCCGCTCCTGCTCCCTCATGCCGTCCAGGGCTGTCCTGGCCTCCTTGTAGTATCCGTTGCGGAGATAGTTGCCTGCCGCACGCAGGTGTAGATTCTCCTCGTACCCCGCCTGGCCCTGGCCGAAACCGCCAAATCCAAAACCCCCATAGAACCCCCCCTGGCCGGATCCACCGGCATATCCGCTTCCCTGCCCCTGGCCTGCCCTTCCCTGGCTGCCTCCTGCCCCATAGCCGCCTCCGTAGCCGGAAGTCCTCTCTTTCATAATCTGCTGGTACGCCGCCTGAATCTCCTTAAACTTCTCCTCCGCCTGAACCCGGTTGGGGTTGTTCACATTTGCATCCGGATGATACCTGCGGCTCAGCGCCTTATATGCTTTTTTAATCTCCTCTTCGGAAGCATTCCTGTCCACTCCCAGCACACTGTATGGATCGTACATTTTTTGTCTCCAGCCCTGTCTCTCTACTCTCTTCCCAATGATGTCTTCCCTGGAATCCGTCCTGTACTCACAAAAACCTCCTGGAATTTATACTGACAAGCACTAAAACCTGCCGGGCACAAACCCACGAGCGAAATTTTATCGCCCGTGAGTTTAACCGCCGTCCAGGGGAACCTGCCCCTTTTTCCCGGACTGCCCTCTGCGCTTTTCACGCACCGCCTCGTATCTGTACCAGACACCGGAATAAAGGATGTTCCGCAGAATCTCCACATTATCCAAAATGGGAAGCTTCTCAAACTCCCTGCAGCAGTCCGACATCATCATCATCAATATGGTTCTGCACTCTTCCTCAAAATCCAGGCTCTCATACCTTTCCTTCAAAGGATTGGGCGTTCCCTTCCTTATGTCCGCCTCCACATCCTCATAGGCATCGCAGAGATAGATGAACTTTCCCAGATAGAATCCAAGCCCCCGCAGTCCCTCCTCCCACTCGTCCTCCCGAACGGCCATAATCTCTCCCATAACCCTGCCGAAACATCCCGACACTGCGTCAATGTCCATGGGCTGCGCCTGTTCCGCCTCCGTGAAATCCTGCATCAGCAGTCTCACCGCCTTTACCTTCTCCCTGTAAACCTCCTTCAGCCTCCCGGCTTTCCCCTCCAGAAGCCTGCCAAAGAGAAATTTCCACGCCTTTCTCTCGTCCTCCCAGTCGTCCCGGCACTTAAAACAGGCAAACAGCAGATTCATGTCCGCGGCATACTCGGTAAAAATATTGTTCCTGGTTCCATGGCTCTCAAAAGGGTGGGCCACGCACTTACAGCTTCCCAGACGGGTCTGGGGCTCATAGAGGCCAGTGAGCAGGATGGCAAGAAAGGTCATGTCATAGCTCAGGGACATCTGCCCCAGGAAACCGTACTTTTTCTTCAGCTCCCGGCAGATCCCGCAGTAGAAGGAATGATATACATCAAACTCCTTAAACTTCATCTCGGCTTTGTTCACAATGATATATCCGAACATTCCCACCCTCCCTGCTCCATCCCGGCAGTGCTCAATTTTTTGATCAAACTCTCTCAGCTCTTTTTGATAAATTCATTCCCGCACTTCCTGCAGTGGACGGCAATTCTGCCCTTTCCCCTGGGAACCCTCAGTTTCTGCCCGCACTTGGGACATTTATAGATATGGAACTCCTTTCTCTGCGCCCACGCCTTCTTCTTTCCGATAAAAAAACTCCTGATCTTCATCTCCTGCTTAAGATATTTCTGGTTCTCCATGCTGCGCCTGCTGATATTCCTGGAAAACATACGGAAATAGGCGTAGATCACCACCCCGGTTCCCAGTATGTAGAACAGGCTGCTCCCCACAAAGGATATTACCAGACACACCAGGGCACATAACAAAAGAAACTGATTAAACCTGTCGCTGCCATAACGCCCCCACATGAAACGCTGCAATTTTTCCCTCATAAATTGTATGCCTCCCCAAGCCTGTCAAAATGGTTTTCTTTACCCGCCCAGGGCCACGCGCCCGGGGCAATTTTCATTTTAAACTTTTTTCGGAGAAATACAATTAAATAAATATAAACAAATCTGAAAAAAGGGGCGCGTTACTCTTATAATTCCATTGGTTAATCATACCATAAAACTAACAGGAATAACAGATTATTACTAAATAAAATGTACAATGGGGTATCATAGTTGAATGTTAAAAAAGAGATAAAAACAGACAGCAACAGGGCAGAAACCGGCAAGCTTTCACTTCCGTCTCTGCCCT
>OFGD01000623.1_pt1 | contig 22498 bp, 20 predicted proteins | sample 1521671 | NCBI WGS metagenome assembly OFGD01 (sample SAMEA3504114, study PRJEB24116) | mouse gut metagenome | biome: mouse gut; feature: mouse-associated habitat; material: faeces | place: Denmark | collected 2011 | reverse complement strand
TACACCAAAGTGTCTCATACGGCATTTTTGTCTAAAAGTTGTAAAGTGGTGTTATATAGATATAAACCATTAAATGATTATGCGGTTGACGAGCTGAGGGATGGATATATTTATCTTAATTCTGCTAAAAACTTTAATGATCCATTTGAAACTATTGGGATGTTATCAAAAGGTGAATTTGATGAATTATTAGATGGTTTAGGAGAAAATCATAATGATATAAAATTTCAGTATGATATATTGTGCATGGATAAAGAGATGTGGGAAGAATTAGAAAAAGAAATTGGTATTGAAAATTCTATATCGGAGATTTCAAGGAAAAAAATTGATGCATTTCAACAAACATTTTTTAATCTTACTGAAAGACAAATAGATACTTTGAGTAGTTTTATGAGTAAAAGAATTAGAATGACTTGTTTTACCGATAATAATCTTTCATTACCAATGTGGGGGCATTATGCGGATAATCATAAAGGTGTTTGTGTAGAATATATGTTTGATAGAAAAAAATTGGCGGCTAATATAGGTTTTTTCCCTATGAGATATACAAATGATTTTTCAAAAATACATAAATGTGTGCAGCAAGGATTTGAGAGAGCATATTTATATATTTTAAGCAGAAAAAATAAAGCATGGAATTATGAAAATGAGTGGAGGTTTACAGATCTATATTTTGGTAGCGATAATAATAATGGAATGCAATGTAAACAATTCAAAGTGAAAGCAGTTTATCTTGGAATTAATTGTAATGACAAAAATAAACTGAACGAAATAGTTGAAATCTCTAAACAACAAAAATTTGAAGTATACAAAATGATAAAAACTCATTATGGATTGAAACCTCAATTATTGTAATAAGTATTATAATTGCTTTATATTATGAATTTATTCTAATATTAAATAAATCTATATCCCATAAGAAATATTTTTGCTTTGTAGATTAAATTATTAAGAGCCAATCCTTTAAATTAGGGATTGACTCTATTTTTATAGAAGGAATACAGCTTTTGTATAAGGACTTAAAACCATGATTTCATTGCCATATTTAACCTGTACACAATAGTATTGGCGAGTATTTTCTAGTTACAAATAAATTCCATATCAGATACACATAATATATAGATAGATTATGTTGAAGTATCAGCCAAGATAGTGTACTATGTAATACATAGATTTGATGAAGATAAATTGAAATATATGTATTACATAGATTGCGATTGGAGGAAATTCAAATGGAAGAAAACAAAAGGCAAACAACATTAACACAAAAGGATTATCAGAAAAAATATGATAAGAAAACAAAGATGGTTTCTATAAAGTATGTATTATCTGATATGAAAGATTACATGAGATTGAAGGAATATCTTGATAGAACTGGTCAAACAGCAAATAGTTTTATTAAAGATCTGATAAATGATTTTTTTGAACACAAAAAATATGAAATAAATGAGGAAAGAATAGCAGATTATTATAAGGATTATAATGTAGAGATGGAACTGTTGGACAAATTAAAATCTATGGTAGGAAATGAAAAGTTTGATATTATTATGGATTATCATAAAAGCGAGATAGAATCAGAAGTATATGATGCTTTTATAGGGAAAGGGGAGTGCTTTGATGAATGGATAGAGCAATTCTTATTGGATGTTGAATGTGGAGATATTGATATAAATGTATCTGATGAGGAATTTAGGAAGATAATTCGTGATAGTATGTCAGGAATTATAGGATATATAGCTTGTTATGTCTGATCTTCATTACCATAATTTAATAAATTTGTCAAGTGTAGCAAAAATGAAAATAGGTATTACATAGAGGATGAACGAAACACTATATGTAGATGAAAGAGTCTATATATAGTGTTTTTTGATTTATGACCAAAAATTTTTTTGAAATTTTTCTATTCAAACATAGAAAATATAGATACAACTTTATTATTTATAAGTTGTACAGAGAAAATCTAATTTGAAAAGTAGAAGATAGTTATGAGCAACAACAATATTTTTTTACCATCAAATGACGAGAGGAAAGGAGAAATGAATATTGATGACAAAGTTTAGTTTAGTAATCTTGAATGTGCTGAATGATAATGATGTAGAAACTCCATCAAAAGCGTTATGTGTTAGTCAGATTCTATCGCTTATGGAAGAGAAGCAACGGAAGTCATACAGTACAGTATATCGGCATCTATGTAACATGGAACATCTTGGATATGTCAAATGTGGATTGGTTGATGGTTTAGCCAGTACATATTTCATCACAGATTCAGGTAAATCATTTTGTAAAGCACAAATTTAGGAGGATTTTAATGTCAGGAAAAGAGCAATTTCAAAAAATCAAAAGGGAAACACCCTATATTTCAAAAGATGGGAAGATTTACGCAATCAAGTTTTATGATGAAAAAAATGATTGCTGTCATTACAGAGTAACGGATTCACACAAGGGGAGAAATGAAGAGGATATACCCACTTATGAAGATGCTTGTAAATTGTACAACATTGAATTAGAAGAAACTATTCCTACACCCGATCAGTATTTTCTTAAAAAAGTGGATGAGGAAAGCAATACAAATATACTTCGTACAGTGTCGGATGCAACATTTATCAGATACACGAAAGACCATAAGGAAGACTGTACAGAATCTATTGAAAAGTTAAAAACTATTGTATGTACACATAAAGATAAAAAGGTTAGAAAAGCTGCCTATGAATCATGTGTAGAGATTGGAATTGATAATGTGGAGGAACTTCACAAATATATCAACAATCCAGAGATCACGGAGGTTGAAGATAACGGAACCGATCAGACGGATACAAAGAAGTCTATTCCAAATCGGACTAATCCTTTAAATAAGGAAAAGGCAATCATAATTTATATGGCACTTGTAAAGAGATACAAGGAACATCGGGAAAATATTACTTGTAGTGTATTCCTGAATGCTTGGAAAGAAATGTTTGATTGTGACAAATACAATGTTTCAAAAGAAAGCTACAAAAGCCTTCATGATAAGCAGATTGCAGCATTCGCCTATGTAAAAGGTGAGTTTGATGATAAGTCCTATGAGGAAATCAAGGCTATCAGAGATACATTTATGATTTATGCAAGTAGGGAAGTCCCGAATGAAATAAAGCAGTTAGCACAGAGTAAAGGCGTTATCGTTACGCTTGCTGAAAATATTGACAAACATTTAAGCGGATTTAATGTGTTGGTAAAAGAAAGCAGATACATGACCTATAAAATAAACGATATTCCTTATGGTTTATCAGAAAATGCCACTAAGAATCTGCTTAAATCTCTCCCAACTAAAAGTGAAATTGCCAAAAAGGAAAAGGCGTTGATGAACACTCTCAGGAGTGAGACTTTAAAAGTAAAACAGAAAAAAGCGGCAGTTAATTCCTATAAAGCACCATACGCAACACATGAATTTAAGAAATTTATGAACAGATTTACCATATATAATTGCACAAATCAGCAATTAACTTTGTTCTGCGTGAATTTATGTAATCGTGTTGGAATTAATAATCTTTCTAATGAATTGCCAATCGAATATAAATTCTGTGTTGGTAGTGGGAAGCGTAAGCAGACGATGAAGCGTATCAACAATCGGAAAAAGGGAAATAAGAAGGCGGCGAAAAAGAGAAAGGGGCGTTGATTATTGGCATACGGAAGAATTTATATTGATAATCTGCGAAAAAAGGTTACTGTCCTATTTGATGAACTTAGGGCAGATAACCGATTAGGCGAAGATAATTTCATAGAAGCATTTAAGCGGAAATATCCACAAGATTATGCGTCTCTGGTATATGAATGGGAATTTAAGGTGCATGAGTTCAAGAAAAACCGCAAAGGACAGCCGAAACCACATCCAATCAGACCAGATAAGATTTTGAGTAATATGTATCGGAATTATTACTTTAAACTGGTAAAAAATCCAGGCATCAAAAAATCAAAAGAGAGATCCGTAAATCTGATTCAAGTAAAAGCTGGTAAATATGGCTATAAGGTCAGGAAAAATGATTGTGGAAGATATAACGTCATAAATAAGAAGACAAAAGAAATTGAGTATGAAAATCTTACCTATGGTGAACTATCAAAAAGATTTTCTAAACAAGGCATTCAGGAAATTTTGGCAAGGAAGGAGAGTAAAAAGGATGGGTAATTCAGATATAAACCGTTTAGACCTAAATATTTTAATGATACTTGCCAAAGAAGAGGCAACGGACGAACTTAATGGAATGACCGTAAATGAAATAAATTCCTATTATGGAGAAGACAAACCGCCTTTATCAGCAAGACCTAACTTGTGTAAGCGGATCAGAGGATTATGTTCTTTGAAGTATATTGAAGAAGGAATTAAAGATGTAATCAGCAACACATATTTCATCACAGAAAGCGGTCTAAAGAGAATTAAATGGAATGGAGGAAAAAAGGATGAATAATACGATTAACAAGAGTTTGATAAATGATGTTGCGGTTGTTGGTGTCGGCGGTGCTGGTACAAACATAGCTTTCAATTTTGAAAAGTTAGGATATACCACTATCCATATCAATTCCAGTACACAGGATGAATCCGCTATCAGTGGTGCAAAAACAATCAGGCATTTAAAAGGCTTCAATGGATGCGCCGGTAATCGTCAGTTGGCAGAACAGGCGATTGCAAAAAATATGGATATTATTGATGAGATTAGCGCACTGAAGGAATCCATTATCTACATTATTTTTAGTTCGGCTGGTGGTACTGGCTCAGGTGTCGCTCCTGCATTGGCTGAAATGCTTGCGGAGGAAACAGATAAAACAATCTGCTGTATTGTAGTGTTGCCGGACAAGACAGAAGATTATGATTTCCATGTGAATAGTTACAAGTGTTGTCAGGAACTTCTTAATATAGAAGGTTTGGGATCGGTAATGTTTCTTGATAACAATGCTGACAATAAGCAGAACATCAATAAACACTCTGCAAATATGCTTCATGCGTTCCTGACAAATAATTCCGTATCAGAATATGGAAATGTAGACGAACAGGAGAAACGTACTATGATTGCCACATCTGGTAACTTTATATTGTCGGTGCTTAAAGCGGATAAAGTAAGTGATGCAAGCGTCATTGAGAGATTAACAACGAAAAATATCTTTGCACCATTGCAGAAAGATAACCGATGTGAATATATCGGTATCATCAATGCTACTGGCAAGAGAATCAACAAAGCGGAGATTATTAACATTGTAGGCACTCCAATAAGGACTTTTGAAGGATTTGGAAGCACAAACGCAATTACTGTAATTGCTGGCTTATCCTATCCGTTTGACCATATCAACAGCATTAAGGATATTGCAAAACAGAAACATGATGAAAGAGAAAATGCTATCAAGGCAGCTCCTACAATGACATTAGATGATATTGATTTTGGAGAAAAGAAAGTATCAAAGAATGTTGAAGCTGATAAAAAAGCCAATAAGAAACCGTCAAGAAGAGATAGACTGAAAGAATTACAGAGTTAAGGAAGGTGGGAATATGGATAAAAATAGAATCAAATTTATCTTTTCTGAAAAATATAACCAGTTTTACAAGCCTATAAGAGTTGATGAAGACGTGGGAACTATTTATATGCAGATTACTAAAAATCGGCATGATAAAGGCATAAAAAAGAATGAAATCATTCATATAGAGAGTAATCCTGAGTATGCCTATGTACCTATGTATGATGCAAATATCACGGCTGAACAGCATTTTATAAATGTCATGAGTAGTAATTGTAGCGTGAATATCAAGCTAAACGAATTGAAACTTTTCAAAAGAAATATGTTAGCAGAATCAGAGAGTGCTATGCAAATTCTTAAAGAGTTGGCTGAAAGTGAATGTGATCCGCAAAAAGATAATTTTCTCAATAAGAAAAAAATCCATAACACAGCATTGGATATATACACTTCCTTAAATCATAGAAAAATTGTTCGGGATAATAGAAGTACATATGATGGGCAGATTATTCCAGATGATATAAAAAGGATTGCCCTATCAAAACGGCTTTTTATTGAGCGTTCTGATGATTATTGTGGAAATCCCAAACATCCAACAAATACGAATGAAAAACTTGCGATTCAAGCGTTATATCCATGTGGATTTATCGTAAGGGATAGGGGAGGTATTGTTGTAGCTGGTGGAAAATATGAACTTTCTATGGAAGAGGCTATCAGATTTGTAGAGAATTATCTTCCAACAGAAAAGGAAAAGCACTATACGAATTTGTATCAAGTGCCAATGTCAATTCGGAAGAAAAGGCAGCTTACTATGTGTTACAAAATCTTAGAGAAGTATGGATTGCATTATAAAAACGAGCATAATTATTTCTTTTGGGTGCTTAATAAGAGTGGAGATATTGTAGCTGGTGGTAAAAATGGCTTTGGATTCAAATGGTTGCTTAGCTATTGCAGAAAATTAAAGCATAAGCCACTTCCAAAGAGAGAATAAGTGTTACAGATAAGATATAGAGAAGTAATTAGTAGTTACAGATAGAGTACAGACAAGATATACAGAAGAAATAAATAATAAACAGAGAAAAATAATATAAATTCTTCTCAAATTATAGAGAGATTAGGGAGAAGTTTATTATTTATACTATGTAAAACAATTTTAAACAATGGAGGTAATCAACATGAGCAAAGTAGAAACAAGAGAAGTATCAATGAAGGAATTAGCACAGGCGTTTGAGGGGAAATTCATCAATGTTTCTTCTACTGACTATTATGGTATCGCTATTGAGATGACCAGAGGTACAGTCGAGTATGAAGACGATTTAAAGCCCGAATTGTGGCTTGTATCAAGGGATTCTGAAAACAATGTCACAGGATCAGTTACCTTTGATGAAGATACCATTGAAACTATCGAAGAATCAAACGGTACATATACCATCACTTTCAACATTGCTATGGCTGATATTGATATTTCAGAGTATAAGTCGTTGGAACAGTTACAGAAAGAGCATGACGAAAAAGAGAAAGCATGATTTGAAGTAAAAGAAAAGGTAAAAAGAGAATAAATAGGTAGGTAGTGAAATGCTGCCTACCAAAAATGCAAAAGTAAAAAAGAAAAGGAGACTTAAAAATGAGATGTACTGTTAAATGGTTTGATGCAAAGAAAGGTTATGGGATTATTTCTACAAAAGGTGGTAAGGAAGATTATTTTGTCCACCAGAGCAACATTGTTATGGATGGTTTCAGATATCTGTGTGAAGGTGATATTGTGGATTTTGATGTTATTCCCGGTGAAGATGGTAGAAACCTTGCAGTAAATGTTACACCATTTCTTACAATGAAAATGGTCAAAGATTCTCTAAAAGAAGAAAATCTGTATGTAAAAGAAGTAAAAGCTGATGCGAATACGGTATCTATGAACACTTTGGGAATAAAAAAAGGTTATATGGTTGTAAATGAGAATGATGTGATACAGGTTGGTGAACAGGGAATGACTTTTCTTGATTTAGCTGCCTATGCTGGATTTGATACGGAAGGGTTATCAGCACAAGAAATGTAGAAGTAAATATTGTAACTATCACGAGACGGTATTGTTACATTGATACTGTCTCTACATATCAAAAAGGAGAGATACAGAACATGGGGAAAAATTATAGTGAAATGAAACAAAAGGAACTTGAAATGGAATTGTTGGAGATTGTAAAGAAAAATTATGAAAAAGGACTTCTATTATTGGATCATAACTTCGACATTAAAAGAATGAGAGATTTAACGAAAGTATCTGATATAGAGGAAATTGACGATATTATCAGCATTATGCGTCATATGAAAGGTGTTCCAAACTTTAGAAAACATTTTTTGAAGGACACTGACAAAATGGAGTTTAGACTTATACAAATTATAGATGAAAAAGCAGTTGATGTGTTGTCATTTGATAGTTTTTCAAGTATTAATGATGGAATTATGCAGATGTATTTGACAGATAGATTAAAAGACAAACAAGTGCCTTATGGTTCATATCCTATTGTTCAGGTGCTTAATGGTAAATTTATAGGTACTTTAGCAGTGATGTTTTATAACGACAAACCATATTTGGATTGTGCAGAAGATAATGACTGTATAAGATGTGAAACAGTTTATGGCACAAAAGATATTTATAGAGAAGCAGCGAGAAGACTGGCTGAAACAAAATATGGAATCAAAGCATCTTAACACATTTTGTTGCAATAGGGCGGTATCGTCTGCAATATATGAGTTTATATGAAAAATAGTGGAGAATGGAGAAAATAATTATGCCAGTAGCAAGGAATATGAAAGAACTTGAAAAAATGGTGTTAGATCGGATGAAGAAAGAATTACCTAATGCAACGAAAGAATATTGCCATAAGTGGTATAACAACAATTCTGATATAAAAGAAATTGTATCAGAAACAGAATTTATACAGATGGCGAATGATGCAATGCAGATTTCTATGGAGAATGGCAAATTAAAAGCTCATATCGAGTTGTTTAAAGGTGGAAATATAAAGGAAGAGCATTTAGAACATATGAAAACATTATGGGAAGATTTTAAATCTGGATATTTGGACTATGTTACGAAAAAGATATTCAAACAGAAATAAAGTATTGCATAGGCTGTGAGAAATTATATAGGCGGTATATTCTCGGATATATCGTCTGTAAAAGGAGAAGATAAAATTATGAGACGAAGAACCACAACAAAACAGTTACAACAGGTGATTACAAGCAATCTGTTACATATTACAAAAGCAGAGGTTTATTATAAGACTTCCAGAAAAACAGAAACCATAGATACTGATAAATTCAAAGACAGTTTGGATTTTCTCTGTGAATCGGATGTATTTGCTGATTTTGTGGATTGGCATTATGAGAAGAATATATCTGCAAAAAATGAATACATACTTGATTCAGGTGCAATGAATCCATATTCAGAAAATGTTGTAACTGTTTATTTGTGTGTTACGGATGGTGTGAATGTAGAAGATATAGAAAGAGCATTATTATTTTTGGAGGAGGAATAGACCATAACAAGAGATAGTAAAACAAAGATGTATATTGTCAGATCATTAGAACTGACAAACTGGCTATGTGGTCAAGGCTACAAGATTTTAAAGGTGGAAGATTCTGAAAAGAATCCCAAATATAAGATATTTCTTTTTGAAGATACAAAACAGATTAGAAATAGTGTTGCAAAATACCTCTTACAAAAGGGGGTGTAGCCTAATTGACCAACGGCAGCAAAAAGAAACTATGGGTATCAGAACTAATAGGAAACAATTATAAAAATTGGAAAAATGAATTTGTGATTTTGGATTGTGGTACTGGTTGTGGAAAAAGCTATTTTTGTATTCATGTGTTAGGAAATTACGCAAAATTACAGAGAAAGAAAATCCTTTATCTTTGCAATCGTAGAAAGTTGCGAAACCAGATATATGATGATGTAAAACGGTCTGGATTAAGAAATGTTATCTATGTAACTACATATCAGTTACTTCAACAGAGCATCCAAGAGGGCAAAAAACTTAATAACTATGACTATATTGTTGCTGATGAATGTCATTATTTTACAACGGACGCAACATTTAATGATTATACAGATGTTTCATACAATTACATCATGAAACAAAAGCAGTCGGTGATTTTGTGTGTAAGTGCTACAGCAAAGACATATTTCAGATATTTGCTTGATACAAATAAAGTCAAAAAGAAGAACTATTACAGACTGGACAAAGATTATTCATATGTAGATAAGGTGTACTACTATCAAGGCGAGGAACTTATAAGCATAATTGATGATATTTTGGAAAATGAAAAAGACAGTAAAATTGTTGTATTTTGCAATGTGGGTTCCAGAATAATTGATATGAGCAAGGTTTATAAGGATAAGGCACATTATTATTGCTCTAAATCTACCAAAGATGCAAAGCTGAGAGAATTATGCGGATGGAACGAAAACAAGCCTGATAACTGCATCAAATATTATTCAGATGAACTTACTACATTTGAGAAAAGAATATTGTTTACTACGTCTGTTTTGGACAACGGTGTTGATCTGAAAGATGAACGTATAAAACATATTTTCACAGAAATTATTGATATAGATACAATGATTCAGTCATTAGGACGTAAGAGGCATTTAGAAGGTAAGGATGATACTTGTACTTTTTACATAAGGGAATATCAGAAAAAAGGAATACAAGGATTTATCAACCAAACTAAATGGCAGCTTGATCCAGTGAAATTGTATAAGGAAGATTACCAGAAATTCTATGAAGAATATGGAAATGGTAAAATGCGTTGGAGATTACAGAAGAATAAGATATTTTATTCGTTCTTCAAGGAAAATAAAATAGTCGGACAAGTAAAAATCAATGAGTGTAAATATAGAAAATACAGTCAGGATTATAATACTTTTTCACTGATGAAAGAAATTGGACATATACAGTATCTTGAATTGATGTTAGCTGAAGAACTGGTGGATAAGAGTGAATCTATTATTGTCAATGTCAAACAGATGGATTTATTCTTAGAGTTCCTAAAATCACTTGAAGGAAAACGCCTATATCAGAATGACAGAAATTATATCAAAGAAGAATTTGAAACAATCGGTGTCAAATTGCGGTATACAGGTATCAATACTTTTAATGGAGCATTGGAAGATAACTATAAAGAATTGTATGATTGCAGATTTTATAGCAAAGATGCTGACGGAAATATACTGATTGATAAAAGAAGGAAGCTGGATAATGGATTAAATAATCCAAACAGAGATAAAACATATTGGATTTTAAAGAAAAGGGAGGAAACGGAGCCACCTTAATTTGGGGTAGGATTCACCAAAATGTATTTATATAGATAATTGTGGATTCTCCCCCAAGCTAATAATGGATATAAAAGTGGGGTAAAATTCACACAGATGTATTATTTATCATAATTGTGGATTCTCCCCCAAGAAAAATATCTGCTTACAAAAAAGATGAGTTTCGTTAATTGGATTGGCATATTGCGAACCGCCGCCCTTTGGCGGTGAAGCAATGTGACAAGACATATTAGCGAAAAAGACTGACAGATTGGATTGCCCTGAATAGGGCAAGACAATATGGCTGTCTATGGGTGTGGGTGTCCCACTTGTTTTGTTAAAAAGGAGAAATTAGTATAAATGGATCAAAGATTTATTCAACATGGAGATGACTTTGTTGTTATAACGGGAAATACTCGTTGTACAAATGGTGAATGTCCATATATCAAATCTGTAGGAGATTGCCCAGGCAATATTGAAAATTGTGAATATAGACAACAAAGAAATGATGCGTTTATTAATTATACATTTGATGGTCTAAGATAGTCTGGCAATCGCTGCGTTGCAGCTCATGCCATTGTTCGCAATCAGAGATTGCTCACAAGTGTAGAATTTTTGGATAAGGAGAAATGAATATATATGGCAAATAAAAAACAGGAATTTTGTTTTATATGTGGTAAGACAAAATCAGAAGTAGATAGACTATTAAAAGGTCAATTTGGAGGATGCATTTGTAACGAATGTGTGAAAGAAGCCTATAAAGTATTAGATGAAGATGAAGAGGATGAAATTTCTGAAAATATGCAATTAGCAACTCCATCACAGATTAAAGCACATTTGGATCAGTATGTGATTGGTCAGGACGAAGCAAAGAGAACACTATCAGTTGCAGTTTATAATCACTATAAAAGACTAAGACAAAGTAAAAAATCAGATGTGGAGATTCAAAAATCCAATATTCTTATGATTGGTTCTACTGGTAGTGGCAAGACATATTTAGCACAAAGTCTGGCTAAGTTTTTGGGAGTTCCTTTTGCAATCGCTGACGCAACCACGCTCACGGAGGCTGGCTATGTGGGCGAGGACGTTGAAAATATTCTTCTGACATTATTACAGAGCGCAGATTTCGATAATAAGTTAGCTGAAAAAGGCATTGTATACATAGATGAAATTGATAAGCTGTCACGGAAAAGTGAAAATATGTCAACTACTCGTGATGTAGGTGGCGAAGGTGTTCAACAGGCATTGCTGAAGATTATAGAGGGTACTGTATCAAGAGTTCCGTTGTCTGGTGGTAGAAAGCATCCACAAGCTGAATGCGTGGACATTGATACATCAAATATATTGTTTATTTGTGGCGGTGCTTTTTCGGGATTAGAAAAAATTATAGAACAGAGAAACAATAAGGGTAAATCTATAGGATTTAATGCAGATGTTAAAGTTATCGGTGATAACGACAACATGAATTTATCAGATGTGCAACAGAAGGATTTGGTCAAATATGGTCTTATGCCTGAATTAATCGGTAGATTACCTGTCATAACAACATTGAATCCGTTGTCTGAATCTGATCTTGTCAAGATACTTACAGAGCCGAAAAATGCACTCACAAAGCAGTATCAGGAATTACTTGCTATGGATGGTGTGAAGTTGGAATTTGAAGATGATGCACTGAAAAAGATTGCTGAATTAGCAATAAAGAAAGAAATAGGAGCAAGAGGATTGAGAAGCATTATTGAAAAATCAATGCAAAATGTTATGTTCTCTATTCCTGATAGAACAGAGGCAAAAAAGGTTGTTGTGACTTCTGGTGTGATTGATGGCACAGAAGAAGCAGTTATTTATGGTAATAGGAATAAGAAAATTGCGTAAGGTGTGGTGATTTAATGGATAGAACATATAAAACTGCTATTATGGCAGACTACTTTACAGAGGATGAACTTGTAAAGAAGATAGGTCTGCCTAAATATTATTGGAACGATGTCATTATGAAAGAATTGATTGATAATGCCCTGGATTCTATTGAACCGTTATTAGAAAAGCGTGTAGATGTTATCCGTAGAGTATATGGTCTTGGAATTTTTGATAATGGCGAGGGAATATCGTGTGATACAGTCAAAAATATATATGACTTTAATTACTATATCAGTAAAAATCGGCACTTTGTAACAGCTTCCAGAGGAAAACAGGGTAATGGATTAAAGACTATTATAAGTATCTGCTTTATAAAAAAATGGCGGTTATTATGGCATACAAACGATGGTGTAATATTGGAAGCCAACATTGATGCTGATCTTGTAAAAGACGGTATCATAAATGTAGATTTTGAGGAAATTGGAGAAACAGATAAACATGGTGTAGAGATTGTCGGATTTAATGAACCAAGAGAAGGATATTATACAAGTTACCTTTACTATTACGGTGTATGTAATCCAGATGTATTATTTACACTTGACTATTTAGGAAATAGTTATTATAGAGAACCAACACAAGAGCCAGTAGATAAATCTAAAAATATATCGCTATCATTTTATGATTATGACACTTATAAAAGATTTATCCGTGACACTCAGGATGGCAATACAACATATAAAAATTTTTTAGGCGAGTATTTCGGTACAAGAGTAAAAAATGCAAGTAGGATTAAAGGGAAAATAGAGGATATAGATTTTAATAGTGATGAATTTATAACAGATTTTTTGGAATTAAAAAATTTTCAACAATCAAAGAAATATACACTATTAAAAAATCAGACAATCGGGCTGGATAATGTTATCAATACGAATATAATTGTTGAAGATACTGATAGTAGTATTGGATTAAATGATAGGATCATTCCGTGTATAGTGGAATTTTCCGTACACAAGAATGCTTTTAAAACGGATTCTAAGAAAGATAAAGCCACAAATATACAGTGCTATGTAAATAATACTATTACATACCATGACGGACGAAGTATCTGCTTTAGGAATGATTATTATAAAATTGGAACTTCTTCTACATGTGCGTGTAATTTAGCTGAATTGCTTAGAAACTATAATAATTTCTCTTTTGTATTCCATATCATATCCCCATACTTAAAATTTTTGGATGCTGGAAAGACAGAAATTGATATTAGCAGCTTTTTCAATGAACTACTGGAAAAATTGAATAAGGTAATTGCAAAAGAAAACCGTACCTTTAGTTCCGAGAATAAGAAAACCAATAATAGGGCGGTCATGAGGGATTATGTGACGGATGCTTTTAATATGGCAAGTGATAATGGGAGATATGCGATTACAGCCCGTCAGATATGGTATAAGATGCGTGAGATTTCAGGAATTGAGGAAAAGAAACATACCTATGCAGATTTTACGCAAGAGATTTTGACAGAATGGATTGACGATAATCCAGAGTATGAAGACAAGGTTAATTTTAGCGATAGGGGTAATTTCTTTGTTGACGGTTCACAGAATGGGTTAGGAACAGCAAATGTAAGAAACTTTATAAATACAATAGGTACATCACAAAATATCTTCAAGTGTTATGGTGGGATTAGTAGCAATATCCACATTGAGCCTGATTTTGACTTGATTTATAAGTATGACAAGGTTCTATATATTGAAAAGACAGGTTTTGATGCGATCTTTAAAGCTGAGAAGGTCGGAGAAAAATACAATATGATTATTGTATCTGGTCAAGGATTCTCTACGAGAGCAGCTAAAACTTTGTTATATAAATTTCAGCAGATGGGATTAAAACTGTATTGTCTGCATGATCTGGATATATCAGGGATTTATATTTTAGATTCTTTTGGCACTCCTAATAAAAAGTTTAAAGAACACATCTATATGGAAAATCTCGGTGTGACATTGGCAGATGTGGAGAAATATCATATAGAGCCTGAAAAAGTAGATATAAAGCAAGAGGACAAGAAGAAACTGAAAAACTTGTCATATGAATATAGAAGATTTTTTGATGTTGGTACATCTTATCGGCGTGTAGAGTTAAATGCTTTTACAACAGCACAAATACTTGAAATTTTAGAGAATAAGTTATCTGCAATCAATAATCTTCCTACAATCAATTTAGAAGAATCGCTAAACGTAGACCATAAAGCAATCAGGGAAACAGCATTCATGCGTATTATGGCAGAAAAATATAGGGAACAACTGGATAAGATTCATGTTCCTATTGATTTATCTGCTTATAAAGGCAAATATACGGTTGATATGGCGAAAGAAGAGATTCCAGATATTGAGGAACGATTGATTGAGAAATATGAAAAGGAAATAGCACATAAACTTAACATTTCTTAAATAAAGTAGAACTTGTTGGATAATATTTTCAAAATGTTAAATTTTCAAATGGAGAAATAATAATATGAGCAGCAAATTTAAAGTGATTGAATCAACGAATGAAGATAAACTTCAAGAAATGGATCGTATCAGTAAAATTGCCAAATTAAATGAAATATGGGAAAGATATTTCTTTGATATGGTTATGAGATATACAAAAGAGTATGGAACTTTATATAAGCTGCCACAAGACAAATTAGCAAAAGTTGGACTTGCTGGTATTAAATATATTTGTTCATGCCGTGATGTATCGAGAGAGAATGTAAGGTTGGGAATAGATGAACCTAAGACATTAAAACAGAATCAATACCGTTTTCAAATGATAGATAGTATATTTGGCGTTTTGGGTTGCCTAACATTGCAAAATTTTGTAAATACATTTCCCGTAGATAAGACCTATGACGGTGCAAAGTGGGAAGAAAAGGATTATTTCTACACAATGAAAGTTCTGAAGGATATGGATTGGGATAAACCAATAGGCAGAGATAAACTATCAGAATTGTTGTGGGATTATGAAAATGAAGAATTGAGACATGCTTACATTGAATTTACTACAGCGGCGAGTGCAATCTTTCGGGCGCAGACTGGTAAAGGTATAGCGGAAACATGGTGTGATAATATGGGTATTCCTACATATACAGAGGATAAAGAAACATGGATCATGAAGAATAATCGGACAGGCGATATTATGAAACCTAAAAAAGCAACCCATATACAGATTGTAAAATAATTTTTGAATAGCGTGGAGTATTGTGCGTGATTTTTATTATCTATAAGGATGAAGCACATATATTTCACGCTTAAATGGCTATGAAATGCGTATTTCAATAAGTGGTGAAAATAATAATGATCGGAGGAAGAAACTATCAGAAATATCATACAGAAGGTAATAAGAAGCATTGAATTAAAAGGCGATACAGGAAACAACATTGTAAGATATATTGAAAACGATAAAAATGTTAGAAAATATAAACATACTGTTAATGATAGTGAACTGATAAGAGCAATAGAAGTTATAGATAAGCAACATATACATACTGAACGGTATGGTAAGCTGGAACTGGTATATGTAGAAGGGCTTATATCATTAAATGTCAGATATAATATTTCAAAATACAATAGTTTAAAACAAAATGATGGAATTTTGATTCTTCAACATTGGAAATGGATAGACGCTAATAAAGGCAAGAAGGATTTAGATGGCAAAAATTTAACCCCTAAATTTAAATTAGTACAATGTTTTGATGAGAATAAAAATCCAATCGTAGAGCGTTTTAAAAGGGTAATCGTTGGAAGTGGACACAACAGAGGGAAGAAAGCCTTATTTATTAGAGAAGATTTATTTGAAAAAATAGATAAAATAATGTTGGGTGGAATAGATGATTATTCAGCAATCAATGGTTATCCATATTACAAAAAGGGATATGCAAAGTGGAATAGTTATTATGGTTTACCAAGTACCGATTCAAAGCCTGTAAAGTATGTTCCAAATATAGTAGTGATAAAAGATTTTAAGCGTGATGTGGAAGATACATTTGATACGGTAATTCAGACAAAGAAACTTAATCCAAATTGGAAATCAGGTAATGATGAAAAGGATAAATATATCAAAGAGTATTCTGTCAAAAATAATGATAAGAGGTTATATAATCCTGATGGTGGGGGGATTATGCCCTTTGATGGTGCTGGACTGGTATCAGTAGAATGTGCTAAAAAATGGGCAGAAGAATTGGATATACGAAACAAATATGAAAAGCGTTATATACCGGCAGCGTTTCAGATTAGAGTGATTCCAGGCATTAAAGGAAATTTATATACGTTTGATATTAAACTATTTGCAAAAGAAAATGGATGGGTAATTACGGATATAAAAGGCAGAAAGCATGATCTTAGAAAAGAATCTGTAGATATTATCCTTACAGAAAGTCAAACAAAGTTTGTCAGCCTTTTTGATAATGATATTGAAAAGTGGAGAACGGTATTTGATGAACCCGTCATTTTCTATAAAAAGGATGAAAACGGCGAAGATACAAAAGAAATAGAGTGTAGTTATAAGCGTACTTTTAATATAAGCGAGTATTCAGAAGATGTATGTGATATTAAAAAGAGAATGCTTACTGCTTATCAGCATTTATTGACAGTGAATTTTGAGAACACAGAAATTAAGACATTTTCTCAAAATACAGTGGATATGATGAAAGAAATATCCTGTGATGTAAACGAGTTTTTAAAATTTAGAAGCTGTACAGCAGATGAAGAAGAGCATAATAAAATGGAATGGAAACGAATACCGCCTTATTATAGGGCTGTTTATTATGCTTCAGATATAAATAAACCTATTATTTTTGCGGATGATTATTTCAAAAGAAAAGTAAAGGAAGATATTAAAGGGATTATAAGTCGTGTATTATCGGGCAAATTGTATATTACTGGTAATTATCAGGTTCTTACACCAGATATATATGCACTTGCACAGTACGCTTTTGGTAAAAAGGTAACAGGGTTACTACAGTCGGAAGAAATCTATTCTTATTGGTGGATATATCAGAATGAAAAATCTTCTAAGGAAGAAAAGGATAAGGACGAGTTTGTCTGTGAAAAATTGGCTTTGATAAGGAATCCTCATATTTATATGGAAGCCAGAACTGCAACTATGGTGTCTGATAAAGATAAGGAAAGATACAGTCTTATTAAAAAATGGTTCAAATACCAAAAGACAGGAATTGTTACAGATTCTTATTCTACCATACCTTTAGCTTTGGGCACAGCAGATTTTGATGGAGATCATATTGCTACAACTAACTGTAAAGAGTATATACAGGCGGTTGAACGTGCAAGAAAAAATGGGAATGGCAATACAATAGATGTTAAATATGTTGATTTGACTGGCGAAGACAAAAAGAAAGATGATGATATTCCAAATGTACAGAATATCAAGAAACTAATGGAATTTGATGCGTTGGCATATCAGAATAATATAGGTTCCGTCATAGACAGGGTGACTAATCTATGGGGAATTGACCAAACAATAATTGACAGAGACAGAGTAATGCAATATATAAAAATCATGGATATTGTAGGTCAGCTTACCATTGATGCAGCAAAGACAGGGGAGTTTGAACCTATCCCGAAAGAAATTGAAGATTTTTTGAGAACATATAAAATATTAAAGCCATACTTCATGAAATACTTGCCCAAAAATGAGAAGAAGTTGAAAGCAGAAAGAGAAGGAATTGATAATGCGAAATTCTATTCTGATGGACAGGCAGATGTTATTGACAAACAATTGAAATTTTCTGATAGTGATGTAAATCTTAATCGCATTTGTCATTATATGGAGAATAGGTTACAAGAGATTAATACTAAAATATCAGAGAATATATTTAATTTAGACAAGTTTTTGAAAATGTTTGTAACTGAAAAACCAAACGAAACTTCTAATCTGTATATTGAGATAAGGAAAAAATTGATTGAACTTTCAGACGAAAATGCCGATTTATATAAGCAACTTATGGAAGATGATAATTCGGAAGAAAGTAAAGATGAGCGTATGAGTCATTACCGCTATTTTTATATTTATGCAAGAAATGAACTTTTGAAAATATGTAAGTTATCAGAAGAGAAGAGTATAAATAAGGTTTTGAACTGCATTATATATATGTGTTATCGTGAACCTGAATTGATGGATAATGACAGTGCGAAAAATATTCTTTGGAATTGCTTTGAGGGAGAAATGATCAGAAGATCAAAAGAAGATTATACAGACAGTGACTTGGATTTTTCAACTATTGTGCAAAAGGCAGGAAAAACAAAAGAATTAAAAAAACGGAAGTTTGCTAAATACCAAAACGGAAAGGAGATTCATATTGCAGAATTAGAGGACAAAGATAAAAAATATTCAGAAATTATTGTGAGAGAAGATGATATAGATTTGATTAGTGAAAAAATATCAAGTGAAAGATTGCGAGAATTTGGTATTTCTGAGAAGCATATCGCAGAATTGCAAAAATTATATGCGGTGCTGATGATAATAAGTAAACGCTTGGAATCGGATCGACCAGTAGGCAAGAATAAACAAATTTGTCATGTTATAAATTCTCTTACAATACATAACAACAGAAACAATGGATTGAATTTCTCCAATCTGTCCAAATTGTGTAATTTTACGGATTACCAAAGGAAGAATATAAAAAACAGATTAAAAGAGTTGTATCTGCTTGGCGTGATAAATATTAACCAAAACAAAATGGATAATATAAAATTTAAAGTAATCTATGAAAAAATATCACCGAAAGATTATGATGTCAGCATGGTTGAAATGGATGATTACAAAAAAGCATGTGAAGACATTATGGATTGTCTGTAAAAAACGAAAAAAATAGCAGTCGTATCTTAGCGGATATGACTGTTATTCCTTTATTTATAGGTGTTTTTCAATATGTTTAAATAAAAATGTCCAAATGAATATAGGAAAAAGAAGATTATTTTATTTAAAAAAATCAATTTTCCCACTTACCATTAAGAAAAGGAGGTATTTGAGATGGATTTACAAGCAAAGGTAAAAGAACATCTAGCTGAAAATGGTATAAAGAAAAAGTATCTTGCATCTTTGATTGGGATTTATCCAACTCAATTATCGCAATGGCTGTCTGGACATTATACACTGACAAATATCCAGATAAAAAGAGTTGAAGATTTTTTGAATGGTAAATCTCAATGATGTTATTTACTTTGTATTTATTGTTTTTCTAATTTTATGGTATAAACACCCTTATAACAATACCATAAAAACAACTGTGAGAGCAATGTGCAATATTACCAAATATCATCAATAAAATCAGACAAAATTGACAAATGCAGAGAAAGGAGTGTGAAGTATGGTTTGATTAAGATTGATATTAGAAAGTTGCGGTTGCCGAATGGACGGACTTTTGAGCAACAGATGAAATATGAAGCCAAAAGATTCCTGAAAATCTTACAGGAAGAGATTGACGATTGGTATATGTCATATTCGCCTGTAGTATATCAAAGGACTTATGCAATGAGAGATTCCATATATGCGGAAGATGTTGTTGATATAGATACTTCTGGTATGCAACTTACAATAAAGATAAAACAAACAGATGCAGCCATGCACAAATCCCTATGGGGAGATGGTGAAGTAAACGCACTTCTTTTAATGAATGAAGGGTATCAGGTTAAAAGCGGATGGCATAAAGACATTCCCTATTTTGGCTACCGTGAAGGCGGTCATTTTCTGGAAAAAGCCGTTGAACGCTTTGAACAGGAAAACTACTTCAATATTAAAATTCATTTCGACTATTAAAAGGAGAATTACTTAAATATGGATACATCTAATAATCTATTTACATTAGGTTTAGACATATCTGCCACACAAGCGCAGATGGATAAACAATTAAAACAGATTGCCAAAGCATTATCGGATGGTAAATCTGTACAAGTGACAGGTGGCTTAAATTTAGAGCAGTCACAGAAACAAATTCAGTCGCAATTAAATATTATTGCAAAGAATTTGAAGGTAGGAGTGCAGATTGACACTACTACAATTAAGCAACAGACAGATGCTATTAACAGGCAGTTATCTTCTGGAATCAATGCAACTGGTGTAAAGGTTCCATTTAAATTTGATCTATCAGATGCAAATGCTGTTAAGCAGGAAATCAATAAAATTGTTGCGGAAATCACTAATAATCAAGGTAAATTAGTGAAGTTCAAGATTAATGTTGATGACAACGGACAAGCTACAAGAGCATTGCTTACATATAGGAATGAATTAAATGAGGTTACAAATGCTACATTAAAATTGCAGAGTGTAGGCAAGTGGTATGATTCAAATGGTTCTGAACATCATATTGTAAAGTGGGCTGAAGGTCAGAAAACATTATCACAAAATATAGAGGCTACAGTAAAAGCCAATCAAAGACAAATTGAAAGTGACAATCAGGTGATTCGTAAGAAAGAAGAACTGATTGCACAAATGAAGTTATTAAATACGCAAGCTGAAAAAGCTGGTCTATCTCTTAATTCTGATAATCAAAACGCTTTCAAAGATTTATCTGTCAATGCTTCCACATTAGAAGATATTAAACAGTTAGAGAGTTATTTACGCTTGGCGAGAACAGAGTATCAGACTTTTAATGCTGAAATCTCTAAAGGCACTCATGCAAGTTCTTTGGAAACGATGAAGAATGCATTACAGAGTATGCCTAATGATATTGCATTATTAGAAGCACGTTTTAACTCTATCAAAATGCCTGAAAATGTGAGCATACAGATTGAACAGCTAAAAGCAGATTTACAGGCAATCAATAGCATTGCTGATCCAAATGATAAGATTGCAAAATATAATGAAATGGTATCTTCTTTACAGAATTTACAGAAGCAGTATCAGATTACTTCACAGGAGCAGAAGAATCTTAATGCTGATCAACAGGCTATGCAAGGTGCGAGTATCTTAACAAATAAGATTGCCACTTGGATGTATGGTAATAGAGATGCCGCCGCACAGTATGATGCGGAATTGAAGAAAATCATTATAGATTTGCAGAATTGTAATAATAAGACAGATTTAACTAAGCTACAACAGCAATTCAAGCAGATTCAGGTGCAGACACAAGCAACTAATTCAGCTTCGCAAGGATTTTTCAGCAATCTGAAATCACAGGTAAAGAGTTCCATTGCTACAATGCTTAAATATCAGTTGGCATATATGATTATCCAGAAAACGATTCAAGCTATTAAATCAATGGCCGAAGCGGTTTGTGAATTGGATGCAACCTTAACAGAATTCAACAAGGTTGCAGATCTGTCAGGAGAACAATTAGAGAAATTTGCGGATAAAGCGTTTGATGCGGCTGATAAAATTGGACGTACTGGAAAAGACATGATAGAAGCTGCTACAGAATTCAAACGTGCCGGATATAATCTTGAGCAAAGCTTGGAAATGGGCAATGCGGCATTGGTAATGACGAATGTTGCCGATGGAATCAACCAGACAAGCGATGCGGCAAGTACGCTTATCAGTGTGCTAAAAGGATTTAATATTTCAGATTCAGATATTATGAGCATTGTTGATAAAATGAACAGTGTATCTAATCAGTCGCCAGTGGGATTTGATGACCTGGCGGATGGTTTGGAACGTGTTTCAGGAACAATGTCACAGTCCGGAAACAGCATAGATGAAACAATCGGTCTGCTTACGGGTGGCTTTGCCCAGCTTCGCAATATGGAAAAGGTATCTACTGGACTTATCACTATCTCACAAAGGCTAAGAGCCGTTGATGAAGATGGAGAAGTAATGGATGGATTCAGTGCAGAATTAGAGGAAGCATTTGGTTCAATAGGTGTGGCT
>OFGD01000613.1_pt1 | contig 22756 bp, 17 predicted proteins | sample 1521671 | NCBI WGS metagenome assembly OFGD01 (sample SAMEA3504114, study PRJEB24116) | mouse gut metagenome | biome: mouse gut; feature: mouse-associated habitat; material: faeces | place: Denmark | collected 2011 | reverse complement strand
ATTTTATCATAAGGAAAAATAAGATTCAACGGATCCGTGGAGAAAATTCCCAAAAACACTTTACGAAATTATAAAAATATGCGAAAATAAAGCCAGTATGCAGAATATGTCGTTATCTGCATCCGCATAATGATTTAATTGAAAGGAGTCTTATAATGATTTACACGAAGGAAGTCGAAAACATGTGTCCTGTTGCAAAAGGCGCAAAACATGAACCAGCTCCCATCCCGGAAGAAGGGAAATGGGTTCACTCCAAAAAAATTGAAGACATCTCAGGCTTTACGCATGGCGTTGGCTGGTGCGCACCGCAGCAGGGCGCCTGCAAATTGTCTTTGAATGTCAAAAACGGCATAATCGAAGAAGCATTGGTAGAAACCATCGGATGTTCCGGCATGACCCACTCCGCAGCTATGGCAGCAGAGATTTTACAGGGCAAAACCATTTTGGAAGCGCTGAATACGGATCTGGTTTGCGATGCTATCAATACAGCAATGCGTGAATTATTCCTGCAGATTGTATATGGACGTACCCAGAGCGCATTCTCCGACGACGGCCTTGCAGTCGGCGCAGGCTTAGAAGACCTTGGAAAAGGGCTTCGTTCACAGGTTGGTACAATGTATGCAACCAAAGAAAAAGGCGTCCGTTATCTGGAAATGGCAGAAGGCTACGTAACAGGCATTGCGCTTGACTCTGACAACGAAGTAATCGGTTATAAGTTCGTTTCTCTTGGCAAAATGACAGATTTCATCAAAAAAGGTGACGATCCGAACACAGCCTGGGAAAAAGCACAGGGACAGTATGGCCGTGTGGCAGATGCTGCTAAAATTATCGATCCACGGGTAGAGTAAAGGAAAGGAGAGACGAAAATAATGGCTTTATTTGAATCCTATGAAAGAAGAATTGACCAGATTAACGCTGTATTGAGCAGCTATGGCATCAGCTCCATCGAAGAAGCTGAAAAAATCACAAAAGACGCTGGACTTGACGTATACGAGCAGGTGAAAAAAATCCAGCCGATCTGTTTTGAAAATGCATGCTGGGCTTACACCGTAGGCGCTGCCATCGCAATCAAAAAAGGCGCGACAAGAGCTGCAGACGCTGCTGCTGCTATCGGCGAAGGCTTACAGGCATTTTGTATCCCGGGTTCTGTTGCAGACCACAGAAAAGTAGGTTTGGGACATGGAAACCTCGGCAAAATGTTATTAGAAGAAGAAACCGAATGCTTCTGCTTTTTGGCAGGACATGAATCGTTTGCCGCTGCAGAAGGCGCAATCGGTATCGCTGAAAAAGCCAACAAAGTACGCCAGAAACCGCTGCGCGTAATCTTAAACGGACTCGGCAAAGACGCTGCACAGATCATCTCCCGTATCAACGGATTTACCTTTGTAGAGACTCAGTTTGATTATCAGGAAAACAAAGTAAATGTAATTTATGAAAAAGCATATTCCGAAGGACTGCGTGCAACCGTAAAATGCTACGGTGCAGACGACGTTCAGGAAGGCGTTGCGATTATGCATATGGAAAACGTAGGCGTTTCCATCACCGGAAACTCCACCAACCCGACACGCTTCCAGCATCCGGTTGCAGGTACATATAAGAAAGAATGCAACGAACAGGGCAAAAAATACTTCTCCGTTGCATCCGGCGGCGGTACCGGCCGTACCCTTCATCCGGACAACATGGCTGCAGGTCCCGCTTCTTACGGCATGACGGATACCATGGGACGTATGCATTCCGACGCACAGTTTGCAGGCTCCTCTTCCGTACCGGCTCACGTAGAAATGATGGGACTGATCGGAATGGGCAACAACCCGATGGTAGGCGCAACCGTTGCCGTAGCCGTTTCCATCGAAGAAGCTCATAAAGCGGGAAAGTTCTAAGGCCTGTCCTTTCACCGTAAAATCAAAAAATATATGAAAAAGAACCGATTGTTTGTGCGCCGGTTAGATACTTTTTGTTCTAATGTTGATAACGCCACAAACAATCGGTAATTTTTTATGGATGATGAAATCATAAAAAGGAGAGTACAAATGAAAAAAACACGATTATTTTTACTGCTCATTATTGTTAGCTCTATGTTTTTATGCGGTTGCGAAGATGCCGAACATACAGATTCCGAACAAAAAGCAAGTACAGAACAATCTGAAAACCATATCGGCTCCGACGAAACAAACCTTCCACCTACAGAAAGTGATGACGGAACGACGGACACTTCTGACGACGATGAAGAAACAATAGACAGCTTTGAAGAAGATAATGAAGACAACGTTGTAAATTTTAGCGATGATGAAACAGCAAATACAATTATTGCCAGATATAACCAACTCAATCCCGACAAAATGATTACCGGTGAAATGGTATCCTGCCCGGATAACAGCGGAATATATCTTACCATCATTCACTTCGAATACATGGATTTTCAGATCGGCGAAGTAGACGGTTCTCCATCATTTAAATGCCAAAGTACATTAGAATATAATCCGGAAAATACAGAATGTTTTTTCCAGGAAGCATTTTCAATGATCCAGGCAGTCCAGGAAGGATACAGAGAAGATGCAATCAAAGATATTTTATCCCAATTACGGGAAGGGGAGTATCCGATCTCAAACTCGATATCAATCGGTGACAGACGCTTTCATTTCCGTTCTCCCGCCAGCGGGGAAATTACTTACGAATTAAAATGGAATTGGGCAAAACTATATTAAAAGGCAGTAGCCACGGCAAACCCGTGACTGCTTTTTCTCCTCGTATTCACAAAACAATCCATTTGATTTCTATACTCTGGTTTATGCAATCTGCATCCTAAGTGTTTTCGGTGTTTCGATTGACTCGCAGCCGTCATACTCAGTAATACAGAACATGGTTCCGGTAGGGATATAAATTATCTCAAGATCATCATAGCGGTCTATGTACACATCATCGTAACCGAGTTCCCAAACAAACCTTTTCAAATCCTCTATCGAAGTGCTTTCTTTCAGCCAGTATTCGATAATTCTTCTGTCATAGGCTAAGTCTTCGCCATACCATGTGCTAAAGCCCCCTCCGTAACCAGGACTGATCAGTACGGCAAGTTCCCCTTTTTCATTATAATATCTCTCTATCATTTCTACCAATCCTTTCTATCCTGCAGATATAGGTTTACCGTTTGACGCTATACGATGGAAAGCTGCTCCACCGCTTTCCAAAGCGGCTGCGCCAATTCCTCTTCACATTCCCAAAGCGTATCTTCCCTTCGCTTTCCGTCTTTTGTTATTGGAATTTGTATAGTCTCCAAATATTTCTCAAAAAGCTCTCGAAAAGGCGCCGCCAGGGACTGAAACTTCTTTTTATTTTTTTCTTTATTTTCTTTTTTGATCGGCTCATTTTTTTAAAATCGGATATAAACTCCCATCCTTTGAAAGGCATCCCACATACCATCCCAGGTTGTTATCATATTGTGAGTATTTATTTCCTTCCATTCCAGTTTATACAAATGCCCGGACCGGGTTTCTATATACACGCTTCTTTCTCAACTGTTCCGACCTTAGTAATCCCTGAGGTATGCACATACCTTCCTTCCGGTATATACGGGTGATTTATGGCATTCCCCCATGCTAAAATTTGATCCCTTTTGTTTTTACCGATGTTCCAATTTAGCAATTTCATTTCCATATTTGCCCTTCTCTTCTTTTCCACGGCCAAAAAAAATCCAATTATGGTCAATCAATTCTTGCAATCCTACGGGTTGATACTGATGAATCATACAACCGGCATTCAGGGCTCTTATCCTTGTCTTCATATACTGATACATATCATTTTTTTCCCGGTGAATATGTCCGAAGATATGATAAGCTCCCCGATACATTCCGTTCCAATCCGCGATCGGGAAATGGCACAGACAAATCTGCGCACCCTGGTCGGATACATGCTTCATTTTTTCCACAGACATAAAATAAGACATCGCTGTTTCGTTTTTCAGCAATTTTCCGTCATGATTTCCGATAATCAGGTTCTTTCTCCCGTTCAGGCGGCTTAAATACCATTCTTCCGGTTTTTGATTCCGAAATGCAAAATCTCCGATTATGTATACGTCATCGTCATCCGTGACCCTGCGATTCCAAAGGGTGATGATTGTCTCATCCATTTCTTCTACCGTCGAAAAAGGTCTCTGATCAAACACAATTGCATTTTGATGCCCGAAATGCAGATCACTGATATAGAATTTCATACCATCCCCCACTTCTTTTTTATCCTATCATACTTCCTGAAATGATGTGTACACGAAACATACCTTTTTTCTAATAAAATAACCAAATAGAAAGATTTTTTGAAAGAACAAAAAAACAGCCCCGGAAAAACCGAGACTGTTGTTCGTTTTGCTTGAATCGTTTCTATTAAATCATGCTGTTCCACAAATCCCCTGAGGAATAGTTGTAAGAATATGCCCCCACGCTGTTGTATGTATTTGCTTTCTGTGCTTCATACTGAGCGTGGTAATTGATCTGAGACGCTTTTGCAGATACCTGGTACAGATAAGAATTGCTTCCCTGGAACAGCTCTTTCACGTCTTTCATATCTGCTTTTTTAAACGCTTCTTCATCAATGGATAAGGTTTTATCTTTTTCATTTATCTGGATTCCTATGGCAGAGAGCGCTTCTGCATTCTTTTTCGTATAATCGGTCATAGACGCTGCCGACGCGCGGATTGCCATTACATTAGAACCTTCCGTACTCTTTACCAGACTGTTATACTGCTTTACATAAGAAGATACCGCCTTGTAAATTGCGTCCGTATTATACCCGGTTGTCTTGTTCCCGTCTTTGTCGGTTGTCGTTACCTTGTTAAATACGGATTTGCTGCCCTGTGTTAAGAGCACATCTGCCGCATCGGTCAATTTCTCCGAATCCGACTCAACCGTCGCCAGCTTAGAAGCCGGTTCTTTTGACGTAGAAGTATTTCCCTTCGATGTGGAGGTATCCTGCAACGGTTTCGATGTCGGAAGAGAAGTATCGTAAGTTCTCGAAATTGTCCCCGTCGGCGACCAGTAATTGTACGTCCTTTTTGTAGAACCAGCCGCTTTACTGCCTGCAGATGATTTCGTATCACTGTCCATATCCACACGATCCAGAGAATAATACGAATTCAAAAGTTTGTGATAGGAACCGTTCCGAATACTTGCATAATCCGAATAGCTGAAACCGCCGACCATACCCATACCGGAAAATGCATTGCCCCTGGAATTATTGACCAAATTGGAATTCATACTGGAAAACAATCCCCCTACTGTTCTGGAATTTGCTGAAATTGTAATTGACATATGATCACTCCTTTGATTGGATGCCCTGACCTCCCTGTCCGGACATTGTTTGAAATATTCCTATGTAAATATTACCAAAAAAACCTTCTCATTTCAAGAGCGGAACCCGATTCCATTTCGTCAATTTAAACAAAGAAATTCAGAATCCAACAGGTTCTTTCGTCACATTTACAATAAGTTTTATTTTTGTTCATATTCTGTTCACAAATAACTGCTATAGTTAAATTGTTCCAAAAATAACTAAATTCGTTTATAAACTATTATTACTGATAAATTTCTTCATAATGGCCTCGGTATCCAAAGGATACCGGGGCACTCCTCATTTTTAGGCTGTTATCACTGACCAATGAACCCTTCGATCAGTTATATGCCCTCTGCATGGCGTGACCGATAAACACCTGCCCGTTTCTTCCGTATCCGACCGTCTTACCTACCATGCTGTGATCTTCTTTCAACTGTTCTCTCGTTTCTGCTAAAATCTGTCCGAATTCTTTCTGTCCGCCGGACTTTCTCTCCTCCTGTCTGGGCTGTGAAGTAGCGTCAGACATTGCGGCGATAGTCATCACTGATGAAACCCGAAAATATCCCTCATATCCGTATGCGGCAAATCCCTCCCTGGATGCATATTTTTATTGGTTCACTTTATATATCGTCAGATAATTTTGCTTTCCTTACCTCAATTCTATATTTTCTTTAAAATTTTTTTCCGTTCCAATGATCGTCGATGCCATCCCATTTCCATTGATTGGAATCTTTGGAATAGGATGAAACAGCCAAATACTGGTACTGGCTGACTGTTTTTAAAGCGTCGTAAACATAACGCAGAGGAATCCAGGTCCGGTTATTCTCCGGATCTCCGGGTTCCGCCAAAAATACCGTATCCGTATCCTCCTGATACCTCCAGATATTCACATAATGTCCCGGCGTATCTTTCCAGAATGCCGTATCATTCGCACTGCTGACCAGAACGATCGCAGATTCGGAATGTTTCATCTGTTCCTGAAACTTTTCATATGTCTTTGGCTTATGATAAATTCTGCAGTCAAATCCTGCCGCAGATAATGTCGTCTTCATATCTTCCCAGCCGATCGCGCCGCTCTCTTCCGTTGGATAATACCGGGACACTTGCGTTGCAAATTCATACATATCCCAGGGAGAACACTCATATTCTGTCAGCGTACTGTAAATATTTGCCATACAGCAAAGCCCGCACCCAAATCCGCCGAACGAATTATACTGAACGATTTTTTCACACCAGTCGCCGGACCAGGGCAGGCCCTCCCGATATGCCCTAGGACCCTGTAAGAATGTATATACTCCGCCTGCCCTCTCCTGCGGTGTGATCGAAACAACCTTCAAATCAGAAGCAATCACTCCTTCGTCAAAAATAGTTTCTTGAAAACTTCTGACTACTCCCGCATTCGGCATTCCGATAAGCGGGGAAGTGATCAAAGAAGCATCGTTTCCTTTTTTTCTGCCGTCGATTTCCGCAGACGCGCCAAAGAACAGTACCGCAGCGAACCATCCCAGTACAAGCGCTCCAACCGTTCTGTTTCTTATTCCTATCCTATACATTGATCTCTGCTTTTACGCCGAGCAGCTCTTGATTGGCATCCAGAACGGGGCGAATCTGTGTTTCTAAAAACTGTTCTACCTGCCGCTTAGAACGTCCGGTATATTTTGCCGGATCCATAGAAGCCTGCAGTTCTTCCAGTGTCAAATGGAACGCCGGGTCTGCCGCGATCAATTCCAGTAGATTATTTTCTTTTCCTTCCTGCTTGACATGCGCACCTGCCTCCATGGAAAGCTTCCGGATTTTTTCATGCAGCTCCTGACGGTCGCCGCCCTTTTTTACCGCATCCATCATGATGTTTTCCGTCGCCATAAACGGAAGCTCCGCCATTAGATGTTTTGTAATGACTTTTTCATATACGACAAGCCCGTCTACTACGTTTAAACATAAATCTAAAATGCCGTCCGCCGCCAGAAACGCTTCCGGAATACTCAGACGTTTATTTGCAGAGTCGTCCAGCGTCCGCTCAAACCACTGCGTCGCAGAAGTCACTGCCGGATTCAGTGCGTCAACCATGACATACCGTGCCAGAGAGCCAATCCGCTCACTCCGCATAGGATTCCTTTTGTACGCCATTGCCGACGAACCGATCTGATTTTTCTCAAACGGCTCCTCTACTTCTTTTAAGTGCTGCAGCAGACGGATATCGTTCGACATCTTATATGCGCTGGCTGCAATTCCTGCCAATACATTGACAACTCTTGTGTCTACCTTTCTGGAATACGTCTGTCCCGATACGGCATAACACGATTCAAACCCCATTTTTTCTGCAATCATAGGATCGATCTTATCCACCGTTTCATTGTCTCCGTCAAACAATTCCAAAAAGCTTGCCTGCGTTCCCGTCGTCCCTTTGGAACCCAGAAGCTTTAAACTTTTTGCCACATAGTCCAAATCTTCCAGATCCATCAGAAATTCCTGCAGCCAGAGTGTGGCGCGCTTTCCCACCGTTGTCGGCTGTGCGGGCTGGAAATGGGTAAATCCAAGCGTCGGAAGCGCTTTATACGTTTCGGCAAATTCTGCCAGTTCTGCCATTACGTTGACCAGTTTTTTTCTGGTCAGTTTCAATGCCTCCGCCATCACGATGATATCGGTATTGTCCCCGACATAACACGAAGTTGCTCCCAAATGGATAATGCCTTTTGCTGCAGGACACTGTACGCCGTAGGCATATACATGGGACATCACGTCGTGGCGGACCAATTTTTCCCTCTCCTGCGCAACTTCAAAATTGATATCGTCCTGGTGTGCCTTTAATTCGGCGATCTGTTCATCCGTAATTTCAAGTCCCAGCTCCTGTTCTGTTTCTGCCAATGCGATCCAAAGTTTTCTCCAGGTTTTAAATTTCATCTCCGGCGAAAAAATATACTGCATTTCTTTACTTGCATATCTCTGGGACAGAGGACTTTGATATCTGTCTGTACTCATTCTTTTTCTCCTTTTGCTCTCTTGCTCTTATCTCATCTGGTTGCTGTCAGTAAGTCATACGCTTCCTGATATTTGGCGATTGTTTTTTCCACAACTGCATCCGGAAGCGTATAATCGCTGTCCGGATTTGCTTTTAACCAATCCCTGACAAACTGCTTATCAAACGACGGCTGGGATTTACCCGGTTCATATCCTTTCAGCGGCCAGAATCTGGAACTGTCAGGCGTCAGCATTTCGTCGCCCAATACGACAATTCCGTTTTCATCCAGTCCGAATTCAAATTTCGTATCTGCAATGATAATTCCCCTGCTCCACGCATATTCCGCGCATTTTTTGTACAGGGCAATCGTATAGTCCTTAATCTGTCCGGCATATTCCGCTCCTTTGCCCGGATGAACCTTCTCTAAAATCTCCACACTTTCTTCAAAAGTGATATGTTCGTCATGCAGCCCGATCTCGGCTTTTGTCGTCGGCGTATAGATTGGTTCCGGCAGACGGTCGGATTCTTTTAACCCTTCCGGCAGGCGGATACCGCAGACGGTTCCATCTTTCTGATAGCTTTCCCAGCCGCTGCCGGTAATATAACCTCTGACGATACATTCAATCGGAAGCATATTCAGTTTCCTGCATTTCATGCTTCTACCCGCAAAACGCCCGTTTCTAAAATACTCCGGCATATCTACAGCCTCAATGGACAGCATATGATTCGGTACGATATCTTTTGTAAAGTCAAACCAAAACTTCGACATTTTTGTCAAAACTACGCCCTTTTGCGTAATTTCATTCTTCAAAATATGGTCGAATGCCGATATTCTGTCTGTCGCCGTAATAATCATGCAATCGCCCGCATCATATACTTCCCGTACTTTTCCCTCTTTGACCGGTTTCCATTCTAAATTTCCCATATAGTCCTCCTATTATCCGATAATTCCAATGGTTTTCTGCTTTTCTGACGCAAATTCACACAGAAAACGACCGCCGATTCCAACTGTCGATTTCCAATTATTTGCTGTATTAGTATATAACAGCATCTTACGCAAAGTCAATGCGTTTCCATAAGATTGCGTTTCTGACAGACGCCGATACTTCCTGTTCACTTCATGTCCAGAAACCTCCGCTGCACGGCAAGCGGAAATTTAAAACTGCCCGGCTCCGGAATTTCTCCCGAAACCAGGCAGTTTCTCATGTACTTATGATTTTTTATAATCTACCCAGCGCATTTCCATCGGCGCCAGTTCCAGCTTTCCGACCAGTTCTCCGTTTACATATAAATCCGTATCTCTTGCTTCTTCCGCATTATTGATCACTGCGATCTTTCCGGTCTTTTCAAATACGGCAAGTTCCGTATCCATATTGCTGACATAGAACTTCTTCATTTCCGCTTCTTCTCCCGCCGCATAGTAGATGGCGCGAAGCAGAATCCTGCAGTTCTGCGGGGAATACGGAAGTCCTGCAAAATAAACGCTGTGTCCCTTTCCATACGTATTGACTACCAGCTGGCTGTATTCGCCGTCTTTGGAAAGGATCTGATAATTCTCGCCCTGTGCATAAATACGGCTCATGCCCTCGCCGAAATCAATCTCTCCTTCGATATCCTCCAGAATAAAATGATCCGGATTTAACTCATTATACTTGTCCGTACTCAGGGAATACGTCATTTCACGGTCAACGCCCAATACGTCGCTTAACTGGAAATAACGTCCCTGGAACTGATATGCCGTCGGCTCTCCGACACCGATAAACCCGCCCCCGTTATCTACAAACGCACGGATTGCGGTTACGATTTCCTCGTCGATCCAATTCGCATCCCCGCTGAACGCCGTATATGCGTCGCCGAAATTGAGAATTACTTTAATGTCTTCGGAAATTCCGTTTTTAATATCGTCAAATCCGATAAACTCCACATCGAACGGCATTCCGCTTAAACACTCCAGTACGCCGGTATAGGAATAAATTTCTCTGTGCCAGATGGAATGATGTACCTGGTTGGACATCCATCCGCGCAGCGGTCCCCAGCAGCTTAACACAGCCACTTTAAACGGAGCCGTATATGCGCTTACCCCCTGCATGTTTTCATGAATCAGGCGGAATTCGTTTACGACAAATTGAATTGCGTCGATAAAACCGTCCCACTCGGCTGCCAGTTTTAAATATCCGCCGTATCCGATGCGGTCCAGCGGAGAACGGAGGATCGCACGCCTTACTTTTAACCAGTTCACCTGCGCCTCTTTGATCGGATCTCCCCCTTCGCAGAATACATCCGGGAAGAAATACGGCAGCAGGCGCCCTTCCGTATAGGTTACGCCTTTGATATCGGAAACCATACGCATCGTCACGCCGTCACCTACGGATCCTACAACGGCATCCAGTCCGATATTCGCAAAATATTTGCCGAACGGCTCCGTTCCGATCCAATGGTCTCCGACAAACATCATCGCTTCTTTTCCGTAGGAATGCACGATATCTACAATTTCTTTGGCAAGTTTGCTGACTTCTATCTGCTGAAATTCAATGTAATCCAGAAATTCTTTGCTGGGCGCACGGAAAATAGAATTGTGATATCCCTGGTCTACGATAAATTCCGGACGGAATTTATAACCTGCCCATTTTTCAAACTGTTCCAGAATATAAGGACTGACGCTTGCGCTGTATCCGAACCAATCCACGTATTTTTCACGCTTTTTATCGTCAAATGTCAGCGTAAACTGGTGGAAAAACGTTGTGAAACGCACAACATTGATGTCCGGATTCTCTTCACACCAGCGTTTCAGTTTCTCTTTGACATGCTGCTGCGTCTTGGGCAGGCGTACGTCAAATGTAATCTGATGCGGCGCGTCTTTCCAGTCGTTCGTAATAAAATTGAACATATGCACCGGATCCCAGATTAAAAATGCCAGAAAACTTACTGTATATTCATGGTACGGAATCGTCATAATTTCTACTTCGCCGGCCGCTTCGTCATAGTCCCACCGGTCTGTCGGCACTACTTCTCCCGTTGTACGGTCGATGACCTCCCACCAGCGTTTCGGATCATGTATCGTATTGACTTTTAACTGTTCTCTATGAAAACCTCTCATCAGCTCGATCCGCAGCGTCTTTCCTCTTGCAGTTACACGGTCGCTGATCAGATATTCCTGCTGCACTTCGTCCGGATTCGCTTCTGCCCACTCATTATCCTTTCTTGTCGTATAATAGGTGGCATACTTTTTCGCATCCTGGGAAAGCAAGGCATCCGGAAATGTCGTTCCGTCGCAGTCCCGCAATGCATCTGCACCCAGCAGCTCTTTCAACCGTATTGTCTCCTCCACCATATCTACGTCGGTTGGGAGTGTCAATCTTCCCTTTTGTTCCATAATTTCCTCCTGTTTCTTAAAAATTCCATGCGTAATACATGCCTTTAGTATATCCGTCCGACAGGCCGAATGCAAGACTTTTTTCTGCCATAATCTAGCGTTCTTCTTTTGCGGTGATTTCGTTTTGGTTCTTATAGATGGAATCGGCGGGAATCACGCCGCGGACCATAGACAGCGGATAAATATTCGTATGCCTGCCGACTACGGTTCCGGGATTTAATACGGAATTGCAGCCGACTTCCACATAATCTCCCAGCATTGCGCCGAATTTTTTCAGTCCTGTTTCTGCTTTCTTCCCATTCCCTTTTACCACAACGAGCGTTTTATCCGATTTTACATTGGAAGTAATCGAGCCTGCGCCCATATGGGATTTATAACCCAAAACAGAATCTCCCACATAATTATAATGGGGAACCTGAACCGAATTAAAAAGAATGACATTTTTTAATTCGGTAGAGTTTCCTACTACGCATTTTTTGCCTACCACCGCGCTTCCGCGGATAAATGCACAATGACGGATTTCGGCTTCCTCATCGATGATCAGCGGTCCGTTTAAACAGGCGCTGTCTGCCACTTTGGCGCTTTTTGCCACCCAGACGTCTTCTCCCCGTTTCTCGTATACCTCAGGATCTAAGGAAGGCCCCGCTTTACGGATAAAATCGCTGATTTCGCTTAACGCTTCCCATGGATATTCCACGCGCTCCAATAATTCGGCGGCAATCGTTTCCTCTAACTGATACAAATTTCTCACTCTGCACTGTTCCATGATCACTTCTCCTTTTTACCACATATTGAATTCTATGAACGTTTCTCGTTTTTATAATATCCGGACGCCTTGTCAAAATATTCCTGCAGAAGATACCGGTTATTTAGATTTAACACCCCGTTCGTCCGGCTTTGGATAAATTTCGTCAGTTTTTCCATATACTCTTCTTCCGTAATGCTTCCTTCTGCCACATACGTAAGACCTTTTTCCCAACTCGCGGTAAGCTCCGGATTCAACAGCGACTTGATCGACATAAAAACAACGTCGTAAATCATTTCTCCCATTAACGTAGGCGTAATGACCTGTGTCTTTTTATTCAGCGCCAGATATTTGTTTCCAACCAGTTTTTTTAATATCTCTGCCCGCGTCGCGCTTGTGCCGATTCCGCTGCCTTTGATCTGAGACCGCAGCTCTTCATCCTCGATCAGCTGCCCCGCGTTTTCCATTGCAAGAATCATGGAACCGGAATTATACCGCTTGGGCGGAGATGTTTCGCCCTCTTTGATCTCATAACCTTCCAGCGGAAGCAAATCGTTCTTTTTTAACGTCAGAATATGTTCCAAAAGCTCTTTATCGCAGGTCTCTTTGTCTTTTCCCGGCTCTTTCTTCTTCTGAAACGAATACTGCATGATTTTTAAGTATCCCTCTTCCGCAAGCACTTTAAACGCGGCAAAAAACTGTTCTTTTTCTGCCGCCATGGCTGTAAGGCTGATTTTACGGTAAACCGCCGGCGGATAGAACACGGCAAGAAACCGCCGTACAATCGCTTCATAGACGTTGACGGCGCGGGGATTGAGCGCTTTTAACGCGCCTATCCCCTGTCCGGTCGGAATGATGGCATAATGATCGGTAATCTGCTTATCGTTCACGTAGCGCGTCTTCGCAATGTTTTTATATGCGCCGTTTTCTAAAATTTCTTCCGCAAACAAACGCATACCCGGAATATTTTTTAATCCCTCTATATTTTTTGAAATTTCCTTTGCAACCGCAGTAGAGAGCACTCTTGCGTCCGTACGCGGATAGGTGACAAGTTTTTTTTCATACAGCTCCTGTACGACGGCAAGCGTTTCATCCGGACTGATTTTAAAAAATTTGGAACAGTCATTCTGCAGTTCCGCAAGATTATATAACAGCGGCGCATGTTTCGTCTCTTTCTTCTTTTCCACTTTTTCTGTCAAAAGCGGCTGTCCGGACAGGAAATCAATCAGCTCTTTCGCTGTTTCTTCTTTTAAAAATCCGTTTTCTTTATAAAGTTCTTTGGACTGGAAATAACGAGATTTGGGATTAACTCTCCATTCGGCGCCGATCATTTTTTGATGAAACCTGATATTTGCGATGACACGATAAAAGGGCGTTTTTACAAAATTCCGGATTTCCCGTTCCCTTCGCACGACCATACCGAGAACACAGGTCATCACGCGCCCGACAGAAATGACCGTATATTTTTCATGCAGATAATCTGCAATTGCATCTCCGTATTTTAATGTTAAGAGCCTGGAAAAATTGATACCCATCAGATAATCTTCTTTTGCCCTAAGATATGCGCTTTTTGCGATGTTGTCATATTCCGAGAGATCTTTGGCCTCCCGGATGCCGCGCAGGATTTCTTCTTCTGTCTGCGAATCGATCCAGACGCGTTTTCTCTGCTTCCCCTCTACGCCCGCCATCTGTTCCACCAGGCGGTAGATATATTCTCCCTCCCGTCCAGAGTCTGTACAGACGTAAATCGTATCGATGTCTTTCCTGTTTAACAGTTCTTTTACAATCTGAAACTGGTTTGCAGCCGTCCCGATGATTTCATATTTGAACTGTGCGGGAATAAACGGCAGCGTCGATAAACTCCATCTTTTGTACTTGATATCATACGCATCCGGGTAGCTCATTGTCACAAGGTGTCCCACACACCAGGTAACTACCGCCTGCTCCCCTTCTTTGTATCCGTTATAGCTTCTCATATCCATGTGCAGCGCTTTCGCAAACTCCCGTGCAACGCTTGGTTTTTCTGCTATAAACAATGCTTTTGCCATAAATAAATATCCTCTGTCTATAAATCTGCCAAATCGATCAGCGTAATCCGGTCATCTTTTTTGGCCAATTCTTTCAGTTTGTCGTCAAATGAACTGCCGGAAAATAAAAAATAATGCTTTGCCCCAATGCGCGCTTTTTTCATCAGTTCTTCCAACTCATCCAAATGCGGCCGTGTCAGCCCCTCTTGTGACCACCGGCAGATTCCCACGATATTTTCACGCACGGAATTTTGCGCGATAATGTCGATATTTCCCTGTTTTCCGATCCAGGTTCCCAGTTTATGAATTTGAATCGGAAGTTTCTTCGCCCGATTCATCAGTTTGATATATTCCATACATACCTGCCGAAAATAATATTCCAGATACGAATCCAGTGCCCCGGCAATATGCATCTCATAGAACGTTTCCGGCGTATACAGGTACAAATCCGACAGATTTGGAAATACAAAACGAAACCAGAAATGCAGCAGCGCATTTTTAATCTGGTAAATACCTTTCTGCGCATTCTCCCAGCCCCCGGTTTCAAAAGAGACAACCTTTTCCACAACTTCAAATTCCATCAAATGTTTCAGGTAAACGCTGACCTTGGCCCTGGAATATCCCGTATATTTATGCAGTTCATTTAGCTTCTGGCATCCGCCCGCCATCGCCGTCAATATGGTATTATACACAGACAGCTCGCGAAGCTCCGTCCGAAGATAATGCTCCGCTTCTAAAAACAGGCCGGAATTCGGAGAAAGAATATTGCCGCAGATATTTTCTTTGAGGGATTTTTTGCCGTCCCACTCCTTTAAATACGCCGGAATCCCGCCGATTACCCCAAAAATTTCAATGCATTCGCGCACGGAATTTTCCGGAAAAGAGCGCACGATATCAATAAACGTCATTTCCTGGATTTTATGTATGACGTCGATTTCATAGAACGCTTTTCCTAAAACCGCCGTCATTTTATGCTCTACAAACACCAGAGAGGAACTGCAGAGCAGGATCATAACCGAACCGTCTTCGGATTTATTTCGCTTCAGCCTCAGTATATTTTCCAGAAACACCGAATTTTTCTTCATCAGATGTTCAAATTCATCCAATACCACAACCAATTTGCTTTGGCCGCTGCTCTTCATCTTTTCAAAATAAATGCGGTAATCCTTTTCTTCCGAATCCAGATGAAATTGTTTTTCTACTTTTTTCGCAAACCGCATTTCCTGTTCTTCATCGGACACTTCGCATGCCCGGTAATAGAAAAATTCTTTCCCCTTAAGGAAATTACGGATGTACAATTCTTTTCCGCAGCCTTCCCTTCCGTAAAAAACCACAAGCTGATTTCCTGGCTGTTTATAAGTGTTATTCAGCTCTTTTAATGCCGCTGTTTTTTGTATCATGCCTACCTCCGTTGGCGCAATGGAAACGCCGTATTGTTAAAGCTGAAAACAAAGCCTGCCAGCTTTTTAACCCATATTCTGCCGCGCCACCAAATGTTCCGCACCGTATTTTTTCCGAAGCGCAGGTTTTTCAATCTTTCCGGTGGCATTTCTCGCAACTTCCGCAAAAATAATCTTCTTGGGACGTTTGTACCTCGGCAGTTTTTTGCAGAACTCGTCGATCTCTTCTTCGGTACACTCCATTCCGCCTTTTACGGAAATGATCGCGCCGGTAATTTCTCCCAGCCTCTCGTCCGGCAGCCCGATCACTGCCACATCCTGTACTTTTTCGTATGCGCTTAAGAAATTCTCAATCTGAACCGGATAAATATTTTCACCGCCGCTGACAATCACGTCTTTTTTGCGGTCTACCAGAAAATAAAATCCGTCTTCATCCATCTTTGCCATATCTCCCGTGTACAGCCAGCCGTCTTTTATCGTCTCTGCCGTAGCCTGCGGATCGTTGTAATAACACGTCATCACACCGGGTCCTTTCACGCAGAGTTCTCCGACGTCTCCCTGCGGCAGCTCGTTTCCGTTTTCGTCTACGATTTTACACTTCCAACGCCAGCCGGGAACGCCGATCGCACCTACCTTATGGATATTTTCGATCCCCAGGTGTACGCAGCCGGGTCCTGTCGATTCCGACAAACCGTAATTCGTATCATATAAATGATTCGGAAAATATTCTTTCCAGTGTTTGATCAGTGACGGAGGAACGGGCTGCGCACCGATATGCATCAGTCTCCACTGATCCAGTTTATAATCCGAAAGCTTCAGGTCTCCCTGATCCAGCGCAACAAGAATATCCTGCGCCCACGGAACCAAAAGCCAGACAATCGTACATTGTTCTTTTGAAACGGCATCCAAAATAATTTCCGGCGTCGTCCCTTTTAATAAGACGGCTCTGCTGCCTGCGCATAAGCTCCCCATCCAGTGAAATTTTGCGCCTGTATGGTAAAGGGGCGGAATGCACAAAAACACGTCGTTCCGGTCTGTCAGATGATGCCTCTGCTCCATCTGCGCTGCCTGCAGAAGACTTTCATGGTTATGTAAAATCGCTTTTGGAAATCCCGTCGTTCCGGACGAAAAATAAATAGCGGCATCGTCTTCATCCTCTAAACGTACCAGCGGCGCCTGGCTGGAACAGTCCGCTACCAGCTCCGGATAGCTTTCTGCAAACGTCGGACACCCGTCGCCGACATAGATCAGCAAACGTCCCTTGCCAAGCTCTTCTTCTATAGATTCTATCCTTCCGATAAATTCCGGTCCGAAAAAGAGAACATGCACCTGTGCCAGATCTGCGCAGTATTTGATCTCATCCGCAGAAAAACGGAAATTAAACGGGACGGCAATCGCCCCCGTTTTTAAAATCCCGAAATAAATCGGAAGCCATTCCAAGCAGTTGAACATCAAAATCGCCACGCGGTCTCCTTTTTGGATTCCGCGGCCAAGCAGCATATTTGCCACGCGATTGGCTTTTTCGTCAAAAATACTCCAGGTAATCTCCCTGCGGTACGGAACCGCCGAAGTCTGCTGCACCAGGTCGTATTCCTTCCAGGTTGTTTTTCTCGTGTCTTTTACCAGCGGATTTAACTCCACCAGCGCGACCTCGTCACTGTATAATTTGTGGTTCCTCTCCAGTAAATCTGTTACAGGCATACTTTTAATTCTCCTTTTCCTTATTTTTGTCATACGATAACATAGAAAATCCCGCAGGATTAATCTGTTGCCGTACGGCAAAAAGATATTCGTAATGAAACGTTTTGCACTTCTAAAGTTTAAATTTCTAAAGTAACAACGTGAAATCAATCCTCTTTTCAGTCCTGTGTTCCATTCTATCATACAATTGAACAATTGGAAAGATTTCTTTCAAATTTCAAAACGTACGAAAAAGCAGAACGCCATAATAAAACATCAGACATTTTATGATCGAATCTGGGACAAAATATGCAAATCCTTTATCTTTGTATCCTCCGCAAACAGCCTAGACGCCCCCTGCTCTTTTCTTTGATTGTATTTGTTTACAAGCAGTTCTGTCAGCTGCGTTAAAAGCTCCCGCAGCGTTTTGGGCTGTTGTTTCAGAACAAACGGTACGGGCGCAAGATCTTTGGCTGTTTGCTTTCCCCGTTTTCTAATCCTTTGATTCTTTTATTTTACAGGGTATCAAAAGGATTTTCAAGAATGGATTGGCTCTTCTTAGACAATGAAAAATGACCGTCTCCTTATGACGGTCACTTACAGAAAGCGCATATTCTAAAATCAAATTCTTACCTGCGAAATATATTCTTTTCCATCTACAATCTGCATGTTCCTTCTCCACCACTCTATCCGGCACCCTTTTCAGGTCTCCCCTTTTAGCACAAACTCCATAACGACGGGATTATGGTCGGAATATAAAAATTCCTCGTCCAGATTTTCTGCCGCTGCGCTTACATTGTCCGATACGAGAAATCCGTCCACGATCACCGTATACGTCACGCCTTCCTCATACGGCATGTCCGCGCCCCGGCAGGTTGGAACTTCCTCTGCATTTTCTGCCTTTACAAACCGAAAGCCTTCCGCCAGATCCTGATCGAAAAGCTGGTATACCCATTGGGGCGTTTTTTGCTCAGAGGGGAAATTTTCGATCGACCCTGCAATATCATGATTAAAATCCCCGCCCGCTATGACATAATTTCCCTTTTCACGCTCTTCTTTTAAAACTTCATTTAGCCGCGCAAGCTGTTTTGCCCGAATCTTCCCGCCTTCGTCGTATGCGCTCAGATGCACCTGAATCAAAACAAGTTCATTTCCTCCTTCCACCGGAAGCCTGCTGATGAGAAAGCAGCGGTCCAGATCTGTGAATTTCGTAAAAAACGCATCGCTGACCGGAAACTGCCGTCTGATATTTTCCGAAATGCGGTATTTGGAAAACGTCATCATGCCCGCTTCCACAGAGCCATGCGGCTCTGAGAACGGATAAAACAGATACGCGCTGTGAAAATTATTTGCAAATACACAGGCGTAATCGGAAAGCCCTTCTTCCAGCGCCGCTCTCTGATTGACCTGATAGCTTCTGGTGGCTTTTTCATCCACTTCCTGCACAAACATAAAATCCGCCTTCTGCCGCTGCAAAACGGAAAGGCTGCCCGCCGTATTCTTTTCTTCTGCTTCCTTTGAAACCGCCCTAGCATGCATTCCCGCCGTTTTCGTGCCGTCTTTCATCTCTCCCGTATCCATAAAAAACGAATAATCCGCCGAATACGCGCCAAAACCTATGTTATAAGTCATGATACGGTACGGCGTATCCGGTTTGGCCCGTTCCTGTGTTTGATTTTTTGTCTCCACTTTCATAAAATCTTCGATTCTGTAATACTGCGCCTGCATATAAAGGACATATCCCAAAATTACGGCAGCCAAAAGAAGCACAATGCCCAGGAAACATATTCCGATCTTTTTTATCATCCTGATTTCATCCTTTTCCAACATTCTACACCGACGGCAGTCTTGTCACACATTCCCGTTCCGCCACATAAATAGGAAAATCATTCCCGGTATACGGGCAGTCCCCCATCGTAATCTCCAGGCGTACTGTCTCATATGCAAGCTCCGGAAAATTATTTTCTTTACTTAAATGCCCCAGCATCACCGCTCGAAATTGATCGTGTAAAATCTTTCCTAAAAGCTGTCCGCAGAGTTCATTCGACAAATGTCCCCTATCTCCGAAAATTCTCTGTTTCAGAAAATAAGGATACGGACCCGTCTGAAGCATATTGACATCATGATTGGCTTCCAGCAAAAGTAGATGCAGCCCCCTTAAATGTTCAATGATCTCATGGTCAAACCTGCCAAGATCGGTCACGACAGCAGCCGACGTCCCGTTGCTTCTGATCTTATACGCAACCGGGTCAGCCGCATCATGGGAAATCCGAATGGGTATGATTTCCAGATCGCCGATCCGAAACGTCTCGTTGGGAACGATCGTATGAAATAAATCCGGATCGATCGAACCGACCGTCTTTGTATGTAACACCGCCTGTTTCGTTCCTTCCGTCGCATAAATGGGGATGCTGTACTTTCTGGCAAGCACACCGATGCCGCTGATATGGTCGATATGTTCATGCGTGACCAAAATCGCCTTCATCTCGGACGTCTTGTGACCCAGCTCCTGCAATCCCCGCTCAATTCTTCTGCCGCTGATGCCCGCATCGATCAGCAAATGGCTCCTGCCGTCGCCCGCCATAACGCAATTTCCGCTGCTTCCGCTTGCTATACTGCATAATTCCATCGCTCTACTTCTCTTCCCAATAAATTTCAATCGTATCGCCGTTATGCAGCGGACGCGTATATTCTGCGTATTCTCCGTTTACTTTGATTACGATCAGTCTTCCTTTTGACGCCGTCAGGTCAAAATCAATAAAATCAAAAATATCCACAAAGATAAAACTATCTTTTCCGGTAAGATTGACCGGAGAGCCGTTCACCCAAACTTCCATGCCGTCGCCGTCATCCAAAGGCTCCCTTCTGCCTGCCGTCTGCATCCCTTCGGCGTGCCTAATCGATTCTTCTGCGCTTTCCTGCGGTACGCCCGCTTCTTCCGGTTCCTCTGTTTCTTCCGGTTTTGCCTGATCCTCTGCTTCTGCTTCCTGTTCTTGTATCTCTTCTTCCAAAAGCTCGTCTTCTTCCTCTGCTTCCCAGGATTTTTCCGTCCATTCCACCGTAACGCCTGCATAAATACGCGTATCGCTGTCCGCAGGGCTGTGGTCTACCGTCACAATCCAGTCTTCGTTTGGCTGAATATCCATATACTCCATCAACTGCTGCAACGTATAGTAATCCCTCGTCTTAATTTCGTCGCCTTCCGCAATCTGATAGGAAGACGGCACAATCTCTCCGTTTGCCTCAATCAGTTTCGGACAAGTCACCGTCTGTCCGTTGACCTGAAAACCGATCGTTTCCTCCACATATTCGGCGATATCTGCAACCGTGATTTCCGCCGGTTTTCCTTCTGTCGAAGGCTCAATCGTAATGTAGCTGTTTGCCGTCAGCGGCGCATTGAGATTCGTCAATGTATCGTTTACTTTTACAACCGCAGGTTCTCCGGCTTCTCCTCTTGCAATCCTCGGGCTTCCGTTGACCGTAAAATTAATTTCTTTCCCGCGGCGCGGAAACAGGGAACTGTTTGGAAATCCTGCCTGAAGCGCGGCGTCTACAATTGTCAGCCTGTTATTGTCATATAATTTAATCCGTTCTCCGTTAAAATGAACCAGCATAAAACTGTTTTTCTGCGCACAGTAATTCAGGCAGATACCCACCGGCGTCACCAGCAGCGGATCTTTTCTGATTTCCGGCTGCTCAAACGTCACCGACTGCAGCACTTCTTCTCCGCGCAGCGCCACACGCTCATAGGGAAGCTTTAACTTGTCTGCCAGAAGCTTGTCAAATCCATGAATTTTTCCGCCTCCGCCGACGATAAAGACGGCTTTGACGCTTCTCTCTCCGTTTAATTCCAGAATCTTATCTGCAATATCGGAAGCGACCGTATTGACCATTCCGTCTGTCAATTCCCATATTTCCTCTGCCGGAATCGTATGTTTCAGCAGCATAATATCCGTATATTCGATTTCCGTCCCGGTTGTAGAATCCAGTTTCATACGCTCTGCCGTCTGAAAATCTACCAGATAATTCTGTGCGATCAGTTCCGTAATCTCGTCCCCGGCAAGCGGGATCATGCCGTACGCGATGATGCTGCCGTCTCTTGTGACACAGATATCAGAAGTTCCGGCACCGATATCGACCAGAGCAATATTCAACATCCGGTAATTTTCCGGAATCGCAATATCCATTGCCGCAATCGGCTCTAACGTCAGATTCGCAACGGTAAGTCCCGCCATTGCAACCGCTGCATATAAACCATCAATCACGTCTTCTGGCAGGAATGTAACGATAATATCCTCTGCGACTTTCTCTGCCTTATGTCCCTCCAAATTGGAAAATACCTCGTCGTTTAAGTAATATTTTACAACGGAATAACCGACACAGTAAAATTTGTAATTCGTATCGTTCTCATCCTTTAAGATTTCCTGCGCTTTTTCTATGCCCAGCAGATCCAGCGTATGAACGTCTTCGGCAGAAACAACCGACTCCGCCTCATAGTTTTGTTCCACATTTGTCGTCACGGTTTTTAATACGCGCCCGGCTGCGGCAATGCAGACAGACGTAAGCGTCTGGCCCGTCTCGTTTTCCAGCGCCTCTTTTACAGCCCTAATCGTGCCTGACACCCTGCCGATATCATGGATCTGCCCGTCCAGCATCGCACGTGTTTCATGCTCTTTGGAATACTGCGCCATCACGATAAATTCTTTTCCGATTTTGTATCCGACGGTTCCTACGACATTCCGTGTTCCGATGTCCAGTCCGAATACCAATTCGCCCCCGATTTCTCTCTTCTCCATCTTTTCATCTCCTTAAACATCTTTTTTCGGTTCCAAGCGCGCAAACGCCGCTTTGACCTGACGGCAGGCCTCTTCCAGAGAACCGTTGTTGTCGATCACAATACTGCAGTGTGTTCTGTATGCTTCCTCCGAAAGCTGGTTTGCAAATACCGCGTCTATTTTTTCGTCGGAATATCCACGGGTTTCTTTTAACCGTATACGGCGGTTTTTCTCTGAAGTATCGATCAGCCAAAGCTCGTCGCAGATCTTGCCGTATCCCTCTTCAATCAGCAGCGCCGCTTCTAAAATCAAATATGAAATTGTTCCCGCGGCGCGTTCCGCTTCTGCAATTCTTATAATTTCCCGCTTAACGGCAGGATGCACAATGCGGTTTAATTGCTCAAGCTTTTGTTTGTCCCGGAAAATCATTTCCGAAACCTTAACGGGATCCAAACCGCCGGACGAAAGAAACATATCT
>OFGD01000604.1_pt1 | contig 23107 bp, 20 predicted proteins | sample 1521671 | NCBI WGS metagenome assembly OFGD01 (sample SAMEA3504114, study PRJEB24116) | mouse gut metagenome | biome: mouse gut; feature: mouse-associated habitat; material: faeces | place: Denmark | collected 2011 | reverse complement strand
GCAAGATATTTCGGCAGCTTGACGAGTAGGAAGCATATGCACATTGTAAGAGATCGTGAACAATTTGGTTTGGGATGGTTCGTGGGAGTTGTTTGGGAGACTGAATTCGAATATGGAGTTTGTCAAATGGGCTTTCTTCCAAGGTGCCATCCAATTTGAGCTCGTGGTAGAAAGCCCGAATGCTTGCTATCTTTCGTTTTACTGATCGAGGGGCAAAGTTCTGGTTCAGATATTTAACGTAACTGCTTAACAAATTGCGGTCAGGCCATATCCCATTCACAAATACAGCAAATTGCTGTAAGTCGATTCTGTAGGCCTTGATGGTATCTGAAGATAACTTCCGCTCATACTCTCCGGCTTCAAGATAGTCGGCAATAGATTTCGACAATGTTTTCATAGACAACACTCCAGTTCTGTTTAAGATGCCACTTATTATGAAGATTTTGCTATGAACTGTCCATTGCCCAAAATAAAACGGTGAAATATTTGGCTGATTGTCTTTTGTTCAGTGAAGATCATGTTGCATCTATCCTCAAAACTGTTTATAATTAAGTTGTCAAAACTTGTCATTGCGATACGAAAGGCGTGAGGGATCATGGAACGAGATGATATATTTAAAGCAATCCAGTCTGCTGTCGAGGACACGCCGCTTTTTATTATTGGGAGTGGCAGTTCCGCTGCTCATCACTTGCCAGGAATGGGGCTGCTGGGGGATCATTTACTCACCCAGTTGGACTCAAAATATACGGGTACAACCTGTTGGGATACTTTCCGGGAGAATCTCAAAAGCGGGGCAGATTTGGAGACAGCACTTCTGGGAGTTACCCTCACGCCTGAAATGCTGATTGATGTAAAATGTGAAACCTGGAATTTAATATCATCAAAAGACCTAGAACTGTTTGACCGCATCCTTTTTGATAACGAGATACTTCCCTTATCACAGCTAATTAGGAAATTTTATCAAGCCCATCCACAAAAAGTCGACATCATCACCACAAACTATGATCGTGTCATTGAATATGCCTGTGATTCAATTGGCCTTCCCGTTTCAACGGGATTTGAAGGCTATTATCAAAAAAGATTTACTGGCAGATTTCCTTCAAGGGACACTGTCAATCTTTTAAAGGTTCATGGCTCCCTGGATGTATTTCGGGACGCGCATGATGTGGCGGTTTCCGTGCCCATGCTGCGGGAGCTTCCTCCAGGTCTGGTTCCTGAAATCATTACGCCTGGCCGCTCTAAATTTGAGGCCATTCTGCAGGGCACTCCACGCCAGATTTTGTCTGCGGCGGATGAGCGGATTGGACAAGCTACAGGCTTTTTGTGTATCGGATACGGCTTTAACGATACCCAGGTGCAGGAAAACATCGTATCCCGCATTCGAACCGGCGTACCGATTGTTGTAATTACTCGAGATGTATTTGATTCTGCAGCACACTTACTGGCCAATAATGCAAAGCATTATATATCCATTCAAGAGGGAATGAAACCGAATACCACAGAAATCTGTATTGATCGGACAGTTGAAATTCTGGATGGAACGTTTTGGACCATTGACGGTTTTATGAGTATCATTGATTAGGGGAGTTTATAATGGGTATTTTCAATTTTGATGAAATGCAGACATTTGGGCGTGTCCAAGGGGTGGATACCGCAACCATTATTGTTCAAGTAGAAGACCCGGCCCAACTGTCAAGGCTTCAGGTGAATCATCTGATTGCGATTCGATCTTCTAAAGTAGGACAGGCCCTGATTGGCATGGTCAGTAAAATCATGAGAAAATTCAGCGATGAATTAGACCAGACAGACGGGGACGAGACGGCTTCTGTGGATGTTGTAAAAGCAACGTTGATAGGAACGCTCCTGGACAGGGAAGGCGAGCGCAGAAACGTTTTTAAACGCACATTGGAATCCGTCCCGGAAATTGATTCGCAGTGCTTCATCATGGCGGACGATGTACTTACGGCTTTTATGGGCGTGATCTCCGGCGCGGATTCAGGAATGGAACACCCTTTGTGCATTGGGAAATACACGATCAATAATGGTGCACTTGCTTGGCTGGATGGGAACAAATTGTTTCAACGCCATGCCGTTATTGTTGGGAGCACTGGATCAGGAAAATCTTTTACAGTTGCGACTTTGCTTGAAAAAATAGCAGAATTGAAGTCCTGTAACGCGATTCTGTTCGATATACATGGTGAATACGCGCCTATTACAGGGGACAGTATCCAGCATTACAAGATTGCGGGACCTGCTGACGTACCCTCCGAACAAACGATGTTTCTTCCCTACTGGCTTTTGAGCTATGAGGAAATGCTGGCGCTGATGCTGGATCGTTCTGACACAAATGCTCCCAATCAGGCTATGGTGTTTAGCCAAGCTGTGATTGCTGAAAAGGTTGCCATGCTCGAAAATAGTGGTCACAGCGATTTAGCAGGCGAAATTACTGTGGACAGCCCGGTTCCTTATCAAATTTCGCAGGTTCTGGAATACCTCAGAGGACAAAATATAGGGACAAAAACCGGTTCCAGAGGACAGCAAGTACAAGGCGACTTCTATGGGAAGCTGTCACGGTTTATCCAAAGACTGGACGCCAAAGTTTCTGACAAGAGACTGAACTTCATGTTCTCCAATGCGGAGGATCTTTTAGACTTTTCATATATGGAGGTGCTGTGCCGACGGCTCATGGCACCGGCCAGTCAAGGCGGCGGTATTAAGATACTGGACTTTTCCGAAGTGCCGTCAGATATTCTTCCATTAATTGTATCTCTGCTGGCCCGTATTGTGTTTTCCGTTCAGCAGTGGATGGATCGCTCAAAGCTGAACCCGTTGGCAATTTTCTGCGATGAAGCACACCTGTATATTCCGGCCAATGCGCAGCAAGGGGTTGAATCATCCAGCTTGCAGAGCTTTGAGCGCATCGCAAAGGAGGGCAGAAAATATGGGATTGGCCTGGTGATCGTGAGTCAGCGCCCGTCCGAGGTCAATCGGACTGTTCTCAGCCAAAGCAGTAACTTTATCGCAATGCGGCTGACCAACGCGGAGGATCAGGCCGTAATCAAAAAGTTACTGCCGGACAGCATTGGAAATTTTGCTGACTTGCTGCCTGTTTTAGATATTGGAGAAGCGATTGCCGTGGGAGATGCCTCGTTGCTGCCCAGCCGAATTGTGATTGATATTCCAAGGCAAAAGCCGGACAGCGCGACAGTGAAGTTTTGGGATGAATGGAGCCGCGAGACAGTTTCTGATGATATTGGAACTGCGGTTCAGGCCATGAGAAAGCAAGGAAGATAACCATGAGTGAGGAATGAGGAGTAGACTATAGGGAAGCAAGGCAAGGGTTTAAAGTTTACTCAATTTATTGCTCACATTTTGTGCTATAATACCTCCTGCTGTCCAAAATCGGAGCAACAGGAGGTATTTATTATGAATCACTGCCCAGAAAAGATCAAACGAGAGGTTTTTACAAAGTATCTCTGCGGATACACACCTGTAGAATTAGCAAACGAATTCGGAATCCACTTTACCACAATTTACAGATGGATCGAACGATGGAAAAAAGATTTGTCGGAGCATACGCTGGAGGAATTGCCATTTCAAGATATGGGAATGGTTCTTGAATATGTCAAAAGCCTAAAACAACAGTTGGATGAAGCAGCGCGCTCTTTATCCATTATCCACGAAAGCAATGTGTTACAAACAATTCCCTTAAAAGACCGCATCGGCATGGCAAAAAAATATGTAGAAACATACCCGGTAAATCTGCTCTGTCGAACGTTCGAAATACCTGTATCAACGCTCTATTATTACAGAAGAAAAGCTATGGATGAAACAAAGCGCCAGAAAGAGGAGCGCGACTTGAGCGGTGCAATCCGCGCGATTTTTGAGAACTGCAGAGGACGATTGGGGGCAGAAAGAATCCGTGTTCTATTACAAGAGCAAGGGATTACAACAAGTAAACGGAGGATTGGTAAGCTGATGAAGCAGATGGGATTATCCAGCAACAAATATGCAAATACGTATTATCCCTCCAACTGTGCGCTTGCTCTGGAGGAGGGGACAGATGTCAAAATTCTATGATGAGGCGTATAAATGGCAGTTATATGAAAAGTATCGCGACGGATTTACACTGACCGAGATTTGTGAAATAGCTGGGGTTACAGACAAATCTTTGAGCGAATGGTTCAAGCGATTTGACGCTCAGTATGCACAGGCAAGCACAGTGGATCTGAAAACTGTGCACCGAAGAAATACTGATTTACGGTTTGCTTTCCAACAAAAAGAGGCGGAACTTTTTCTGCTGCAAAATGAGTGGGACATTACAGAAATCCCGGAACCTGCTCGTATAACCTGTGCGCGGCAAGTGCTTGACCGATATGGGCCAAACCGAGTCTGCCGCACACTAAAAATTCGAAAATCAAACCTATATTACCATGCATTCCGCAGGCCAGAGTTCACCACTTATGAGAAGCGAGACCAAGAGCTTCTGCCAGCAATTCAAAAAATCTGCGAGGCGAGTCCCAAGCGAATCGGGGCTGAGCGCATTCGACAAAAACTGATGGAACAAGGATTTACCGTCTGTAAGAAAAAAGTGCTGAAGCTCCTCTGCGAAATTGATCCGAGCTATGTGCCACCAGAGAAGAAAATCGGTTCCGGCTTTACTTGGGATAGAAGCTGCACGAATCTGCTGGCCAGAAAGTTTTCACCACCACGGCCCAATATGGCTTGGCTCAGCGATATTACAGACATTAAAACAGATGCGGGGACGTGCTGCCTGTGTGTAATTCTGGATCTATTTTCCAGGAGGATAGTTGCGGCCCATCTTAACACGCAGAAAAATGCCGGTCTGGTTTGCCATACGTTCCAGGACGCATTTGCGGTACGCGGTTCCCCGAAAAACCTATTGTTTCATAGCGACCAGGGAGGGCAGTACACCGGCCATCAATTCCGAGGTTTGCTGTATGATTGTGGCGTAACGCAATCTTTTTCGGCTCCAGGAGTTCCATATGACAACGCACCTATGGAATCCTTTTTTGCCAGTTTAAAGGTGGAAGAGGTCCACCGCTACCGCTATCATGGTATATCTGATTTAGCAGTGTCTCTGAGGGAGTACATGGACTTCTACAACAACCGAAGGCCCCACAGCAGCATCGGCAATCAAACCCCGGCCCAAGCAGAAGAAATATATTTTAAAAAGCAAAGCGCAGCCAGCATTTCTGCTGACTGCGCTCCGTTTGCGTGCAAAAAATGATGTGCGACCGACTTGAAATGCTAATCAACATTCCAAAAAATCGGCCACACATCATTGTGGTTGCGGGGGCCGGATTTGAACCGACGACCTTCGGGTTATGAGCCCGATGAGCTACCAGACTGCTCCACCCCGCGATATAATTTTGGTGCCGGAGACCGGGGTCGAACCGGCACGGGATTTCTCCCACGGGATTTTAAGTCCCGGGCGTCTGCCAATTCCGCCACTCCGGCTTACTGACGCTTCCTTATATTAGCACAGCGAGCTCCTTCTGTCAAGCCCTGTTTTGGAGCTCTTTCCGTCTTTTTTTGACGGCAGTGGTCAAATGCTGGAGGGCTGAGCGGCCGCAGTGCGGCTGCCCAGCCCGGTTTTCTATGTCTCCAGCAGCTCTCGCAGGGCTGCATTTACGGTCTGAGGATTGGCTTTGCCCTTGAGCTCCCTCATGGCCTGCCCCACCATGAAACCGAAGGCCTTTTCCTTGCCGCTCCGGTAATCAGATACCGATTGAGGATGAGCTTGCAGCACCTTAACGCAGGCTTCCAATACCAGCCGGCTGTCATTGACTTGCTCCAAATTGTGGGCCGTTACATATTCGTCTACATCCTGGTCCGTGTCAAATACCGCCTCAAATACCTTGACGGCGGTGTTGCGGTTGAGCCGCCCCTCATCCACAAGGGCGATGAGCCGGGCCAGGGTGGGGGCGGTGAGCGCCATATCCTTGGCCTCCATGGCGCGCTGGGACAGCGCCCCCAGCACTTCTCCCATGATCCAGTTGGCCCCCTGCTTGGGAGGCGTGCCCAGCGCTACCAGCCGTTCGAAAAATGCCGCCAGGGCCTTGTCCGACGTGAGCATCTGGCAGTCGTAGAGGGGCAAGCTGTAGTCCCGCTGGTACCGGGCCCGTTTGGCCTCCGCCAGCTCGGGCTGGGTGGCGCGCAGCTCATCCAAATCGTTCTGGGACAGTTCGACGGGGGGCAGGTCGGGTTCAGGGAAGTAGCGGTAGTCCTGGGCGTTTTCCTTGGAGCGCATGGCGTAGGTGGCGTCCTTGTTCTCGTCCCAGCGGCGGGTTTCCTGGATCACCCGCTTTCCCTCCTCAATCAGCTCAATCTGCCGCTTGGCCTCGTAGTCGATGGCCCGGACGATGGATTTAAAGGAGTTTAGGTTTTTCATCTCCGTGCGGGTGCCCAGCTCCATACTGCCCATGGGCCGCACAGACAGGTTCACATCGCACCGCAGCGACCCCTCCTGCATTTTGCAGTCGGACACGCCCAGGTATTGGAGCGTCTCCTTCAACTTTTCTAAATAGGCGACCACCTCGTCTGCGGTACGAAAATCCGGCTCGGTGACGATCTCAATGAGGGGCACCCCGCAGCGGTTGTAGTCCGCTCGGGTCTGATCCAGCCAGGGGTCGTGGATCAGCTTGCCTGCGTCCTCCTCCATGTGCAGCTCATGGATTCGGACAGTCTTATTCTCCGCTCCGGTGTGAATGGACACGGCCCCATCCCGGGCGATGGGCAGGTAGAGCTGGGAAATCTGATACGCCTTGGGCAGATCGGGATAGAAGTAGTTTTTTCGGTCAAATCTGCTGTGCTGAGTGATGGAGCAGTTCAGGGCCAGCCCGGCCTTGACGGCGAATTCCAGCACCTTTTTGTTGAGCACAGGCAGAGCTCCCGGCATTCCGGTGCACACAGGACAGCAGTGGGTATTAGGCGGACCGCCAAAAGCGGTGGTACAGGCGCAGAAAATTTTGGTTTTGGTGGCCAGCTCCACATGGGTCTCCAGGCCGATCACAATTTCCCAGGTCATATGGTTTTTCCTCCCCTCGGCGTGAGTCTGTGCCAGTTGGTATCCAGCTGGAAGGCGTGGGCGGTGTTGAGCAGGGTTCCTTCCCCAAAATGAGGGGCGATGAGCTGGGCCCCGATGGGCAGACCCTGGGCGTCAAAACCACAGGGCATGGACAGCGCCGGCAGCCCCGCCAGGTTGGCCGATACGGTGTTGATGTCGCTCAAGTACATTTGCAGTGGGTCCCCCAGGCTGGCGGCCAGTTTGGGGGCGGTGGTTGGGGCGGTGGGGGTGAGAAGGAGGTCGCACAGACGAAAAGCCTGGTCGAAGGCGTTTTTGATGACTGCCTTCACCTGTAATGCCTTTTGATAATAGGCGTCATAATACCCCGAGGACAGCACAAACGTTCCCAGCAGGACCCTGCGCTTTACCTCCGCGCCGAAGCCCTGAGTGCGGGTTTTGCGGTACAGGTCCTCCAATCCGTCGTACTGCGGAGCCCGCCAGCCGTACTTTACCCCGTCGAACCGGGACAGGTTGGAGGAGGCCTCGGCGGCGGCGATGATATAGTAGGCGGGCACCGCGTACTCTATCACGGGGAAGGACAGCTCCATGACTTCTGCTCCCCGGCTTTTCAGCGCATCCGCCATGGTCAGTACGGCGGATTTGACCTCCCTGTCCAGCCCCTCCCCGAAGCATTCCGAGGGCAGGCCGATTTTCAGCCCCCGCACGTCCCCGGTGAGCGTTTCCAGCAGGCGGCCATAGGGGCCGTCCAGACTGGTGGCGTCCCGAGGGTCTCGGCCCATGAGCGTATCCAGCACGGCGGCGCAGTCCGCCGCGTCCCGGCATAGGGGGCCGATTTGGTCCAAAGAGGAGGCATAGGCCACCAGCCCATAGCGGCTCACTGTGCCGTAGGTGGGCTTGATGCCGGTGACGCCGCAGAAGGAGGCGGGCTGGCGAATGGATCCGCCGGTATCGGACCCGATGGCGTACCACCCCATTCCCGCAGCCACTGCCGCCGCCCCGCCGCCGGAGGAGCCGCCGGGGACGCGGCTCAAATCCCAGGGGTTTTTCACCGGACCGTAGAAGGAGGTCTCCGAGGTGGAGCCCATGGCAAACTCGTCCATGTTCAGCTTGCCCAGGGACACCGCGCCCGCTTCTGTCAGCTTTTCCACTACGGTGGCGTCATAGGGAGGCGTGAAGTCCCCCAGGATTTTGGAGGCACAGGAGGTCTTCATCCCACAGGTGCAGATATTGTCCTTGATGGCCATGGGCACGCCGTACAGCGGGCTGTCAGCGCCTTTGACCCCGGTCTGCAATGCCTTGGCCCGGTCCAGCGCCTGCTCCCCGGCGATGGTGATAAAGGCGTTGAGGGCTTTGTCCTGGGTGGAAATACGGTCCAAAGCCGCTTGGGTGGCCTCCGGAACGGATGTCTCGCCTTTTTTGATGGCTGCGCCCAGTTCCAGGGCGGTGAGTTCTCTCAATTCCATGCCGTACCCTCCTTTACTCCACCGCTTTTGGGACCAAAAACGCCTCTTTGTCTCCTGCGGGCGAGCCGGCCAGCAGCTCGTGCCGGGTCTGCGACGGCATAACCTCGTCCTCCCGCAGTACATTCTTCACTGGGAACACGTGGCTCATGGGCTCCACGCCCGCTGTGTCCAGCTGATTGAGCACGTCCATATAGGCGATGATCTGCTCTAATTGTGTGGTCATAACCTGTCTTTCTCCGGCGTCCAGCTCCAGACGGGACAAGCCGGCGATATAGTCTATCAGTTCCGTATCGATCATATCAAATTCCTCCTTTCAAGGTTCCAGCCGGCTTCTGTCCCTGGGGAACAGGCTGGCATATCGGACGTTCTCCAATGCGCAAAGCTTCATGGTGAGCCGTTCCAGGCCGATGCCCAGCCCGCCGTGGGGCGGCATACCGTGCTTGTGGATCATGAGATAGCTTTCGAATTCCGCCGGGTTCATGCCGCGGGCCTCCATCTTGGCGAGCTGAGCCCCGTAATCATGAATGCGCTGGCCCCCTGTGGTCACCTCCATTCCTCGGAATAGCAGGTCGAAGGACAGGGTGTATCTGGGGTCGTCTGGGTCGTCCATAGCGTAGAAAGGCCGCTTTTTGGAAGGGTAGTGGGTGATGAATACAAAATCGCTGCCGTATTTCTCCTTGGTATACCGCCCGATGTGGGCTTCCTCCTCCGGTTCCAAGTCGTAGGGGTCCCGAATCTGATAGCCGTATGTTTCCGCCGCCAGCCGTTTGGCATCGTCAAAGCGCAGGCAGGGAATGCGATCCGCAGCGGGAAGCTCCACGCCCAACAGCTCCAGTTCTGGGCCATACGCCCGGCCCAACAGGTCTATGGCGTGCCGCAGATAGCCCGCCTCCACCTCCATGATATCATAAAACGAGCGGATATACCCCATCTCCAAGTCCAGCCCGGTGTATTCGTTCAGGTGACGGGGGGTGGCGTGCTTTTCCGCCCGGAACACAGGACCCACCTCGAACACCCGCTCATAGGCGCCCACCATGGTCTGCTTGTAGAACTGAGGAGATTGAGCCAGATACGCCTTTTTGCCAAAGTAGTCCAGCTTGAAGATGTTGGAGCCTCCCTCGGCGCCTGCGTGGACGATTTTGGGGGTGTGCACCTCGGTGAAGTTCTCACCGGTGAGATAGTCCCGGAAGGCGTGCGCCAGCCCCTCCTGGATTTTGAACACCGCCCGTTCTCTCCTGTGCCGCAGCGCGATGGGGCGCAGGGAGAGATCGGTGTCCAGGTTGAGCTCCAATCTCTTTTTACCCAGGGGGATAGGGGGCGGGGCAACGGGCCGGGAGAGCACCGTGAGGCCGTCCACGGCGATCTCAAGCCCACCGGGGGCGCGGGGCTCCTCCCGCGCCGCGCCAGACAGCTCTACGCAGCTTTCTGGGCACAGCCCCGGGGGCAGTATGGACCGGGGACAGACGCATTGGATGGTTCCCCGTGCCATGCGCAGGGTGAGGAAGGCCACGCCCCCCATATCCCGTAGCAGCTGAACCGCGCCGTGGACGGTGACGGGCCGGTTATTCCGCCCGCCTCCCATAAGGTCTTGCCAGGTGATCGTTTTGATGCTTGCGCCGGTGACGAACTTCATAACCATTCACTCCTAAAAATAAAATAAGTCCCGGACTGTACAAATGTACAGTCCGGGACGGAATCAACACAATGAATCCGCGGTACCACCCGCGTTGTCCCTCCAACAAGGGACCTCTTTCGAGCCCCGGTAACGTGGGGAGAACGGGCGGTTCTACGCCCCATCGGGGGTTCAAACCGCCGGCTCGGAAGTGTTGCGCCATCTCGTCTTTCCGGGGCAGGCTTTCAGTCGGTGGCCTGCGTTCTCTGTCGGACGCCGTGAGGGGCGGTCTTCGTCAATGCCATTGTCAATATTATCTTGTTGAAGGGATTGTACACTGAATGGGGCCCGTTGTCAACTGAAAATAATCCAAAGTTACCATAGTATATTCGGAAGGTTTATGATATAATCTCCAAAGAACGACAAGATTGGAGGGATGAGTTCATGCCAGACTGGGTAGAATTAGAGCGCCGGTGCCTGAACTGCCAACGCTGCGCACTGGCGGATACCCGCACCAATGTAGTGTTCGGAAAAGGACCGAGAAATGCCCGCGTCATGTTTATCGGGGAGGGCCCTGGCGAGAACGAGGATTTGCAGGGCGAGCCCTTTGTGGGCCGGGGCGGGCAGCTGCTGGACGAGATGCTGTCTCTCGTCGGCCTGAGCCGGGAGGAGAACTTCTACATCACCAATATCGTCAAGTGCCGTCCGCCCCAAAACAGGGACCCGTTGAACACCGAGCAGGACGCCTGCATCGGCTATCTGTGGGAGCAGATGGAGCTGATTAAGCCGAAAATCGTAGTGTGCCTGGGCCGCATCGCGGCGCTGAGGCTCATCAAGCCCAACTACCGAATTACCAAGGAGCACGGTCAGTGGCAGGAGAAGGACGGCGTGCTTTATACCGCCATTTACCACCCAGCCTTTTTGCTGCGGGACCCCACAAAGAAGCCGGACACCTTCGCCGACCTGCGCGCCATCCGGGCAAAAATCCGGGAGGTGTGCCCGGAGGTCTACAGCTGAGGCGCAGCGTCGTCGTATTCACGCCGCGCTAATGGGGGTTCAGGTTTTGGGGGAAAAGACAGTGAAGCGAGTGCGCGTGGGCAAAGGCGGAAGCAACCGAACGAACCATGTCCCGACGCGCTCACGATGGCTCTGCGGGATCCAGCAGATTCATTACGGAGATTTCATAAGCGGTCCGCGCCACCTGCTCACCGTTGATGAGCTTGTGGTATTGCCGGCTTTGTAGCCGGCCCTCCAGGCGCAGGGTGTCCCCCACCTCCAGGGCGCCGCAGTGGACAGCCAGCGAGCCCCAGGCGATGCAGGGCAGGTAGTCCGCCCGGCCATAGGGCCGGTTTACCGCCAGCAGCAGGTCGCAGATCTCCCGGCCCAAGGGGGTGCGGCGTTTCACCGGGGTGCGGCACAGCGCTCCGGCCAGCGTCAGGCGGTTTTCCCCCGCCTGCTCCGCACAGGGGCGGGCCGAGCGCACCAGCACAGTGATGACCAGCTTGCTGCCCTGGCCGGACCGGTTGTTGTAGGAGCGCACTTCGCCCTCCACGTCCAGCCATTGGTCCGCCGCCCAGAGGGCGGGGTCCGGGTTGGAGGTAATCAGGTTCAGCACGTCGTCCACCCCGGACAGCCGGGGCACCCGCAGGGGGACCAGGTAATAGCTTACCCCGTGATTTTGGTGGGAGGGGAGGGGCTGCCCCGCCGCCTGCCCCCGCAGCACGATTTTGTTTTCTCCTCTGAATTCATCCATTGGTATCACACTCCGTCGTCATATGTCAGCTTGTTCACTATATGCCGGGCATGACCCAAGTATGACCATTGACAACTGGGGGGTGGGGCGTATAAAATAGAGGGGACGCAGGAGAGCCGAAGGAGGGCTGAGCATGGAATTGGAGTTGACGCGAAAGCAGCTGCGTCGGCTGCTGGATTTGGTATACATCGGGAACTGGATTCTCAATTCCACCCGGGGAGAGGACCGCTTCAAGGATTACGATGAGGTGGAGAGCCTGCTGTTCGCCAAAGCCGCACAGGAGGGAATGCCCACCCTGGCGGAAACCTATCGGGGTGAGGTCATCCCCTCCCGCGCCTTTGCCGAGGGGGGCATCCACGAGGCCATTATGGAATATGAAAACAACGTGTTTTTCGAGATTTTGGCGGAGGACCTGGCCCGGCGGGATATGGACGATGTGCCCATTGACGAGAGCAATTATGACGAGTTGGCCCAGCGCATCGACGCCTATATCGACGAGTTCGAGGCCCACGGGACCGATAACATCACAGTAGACTGTTAAAAGCCGTCCCTCCGCTCCCGCAGGGCAGGGGAGGGATGCTGTAGTCCATCATATCGCCGTGAGGAGCGCAGAAGGGCCGAGGCTTTTGAAAATAGGCCGCAAGGAAGGGGACACCCGTTGAAAAGCGGTTGCTTTTCAACGGGTATCCGTTTATAAATAGAGAACTGATAACAGGAAGTTTGGAGGGCGGGACCAGTGAATAACGAATATGATAATGAACATTTTTTTGAGGAATACTCAAAAATGTCCCGCAGCAGGGACGGGTTAAGCTCTGCCGGAGAATGGCACCAATTAAAGCCGCTGTTTCCGCCGCTTCAGGGAGAGGCTGTTCTTGATTTAGGGTGCGGTTACGGGTGGCACTGTAAATTTGCGGCGGAGCAGGGGGCGGTACGGGTATTGGGGCTTGATGTGAGCCGGAAAATGATTGAGGAGGCAAAGAGACGCAACGCGGGAGATCAAATCGAGTACCGTATCTGCGGAATAGAGGAATACGAGTACCCGGAAAACACCTGGGATTGTGTCATTTCTAATCTGGCCCTCCACTATATCGAAGACATCGAGGCGGTTTTTCAAAAGGTGCACAGGACATTGAAGCGGAACGGAGTGTTTCTTCTTAATATAGAGCATCCCGTTTTTACCGCGGGCGTGGGACAGGATTGGATCTACACAGCTGAGGGAAAACCAAAGTACTGGCCGGTTGACGATTACTTCGTTTCGGGGGAGCGGCACACGCGCTTTTTGGGTTGTGACGTGGTGAAGCAACACCACACGCTCACGCAAATATTGATGGGTCTGCTGAAACACGGCTTTGAGCTGAAGGCTGTGGAGGAGGCGGAGCCGCCGCAGGAAATGATGGATATTCCAGGGATCAAAGATGAGCTGCGCCGTCCGATGATGCTGTTGGTGAAGGCGGCGGCGAGAAAAACTGCCGGGGGGAAACGGGTGTGACGTTCCGTCCATTGCGGTTCTCACAGCAGACGCTTTCTCCGAGCTGGCCACAGTGAGTTATGAAAGATAAAAAGGGCAAGGCAAACCGTTGCGGTCTGCCTTGCCCTGGCTCTTTTATTTTTTCTTTTTCTTTCCGGTAAAGAAGTCCTTCACCGGTGTGGCCGGGGCGGGGGAACCCTCCCCCATGGCCTCGGCATAGGCCAGCAGGGCGTCCTTCTGCTGCCCGGTGAGATTGGTGGGTACCTGCACCTGCACGGTGACGTATTGGTCGCCCCGGCCCCGGCCGTTGACGCTGGGCGCGCCCTTGCCGCGCAGGCGGAACACGGTGCCCGGCTGGGTGCCGGGGGGCAGTGTGTACTTCACCTTTCCGTCGATGGTTTCAATCTCCAGCTCCGCACCCAGGGCGGCCTGAGTAAAGCTCACCTGACGCTTGGAGTACAGGTCGTTGCCGTCGCGCTCAAATCGGGAGTCGGGGAGCACGGCCACATTGACCAGCAGGTCCCCGGCGGGTCCGCCGTTAGGGCCGGCGCTGCCCTGACCGCGCATGGAGATGGTCTGCCCATCGTAAATGCCGGCGGGCACCCGGACCTTGATTCTCCGCTGGCGGCGAATCTGGCCCGCGCCCCGGCAGGAGGCGCAGGGCTGGTGGATGATCTTGCCCGTGCCCCGGCATTTGGAGCAGGGCGCGGTGCTGGTGAAGGCAAAGCTGCCGCCGCCCCGCTGTATGCGCACCTGGCCTGTGCCCCGGCAGTCGGGGCACACCTCGGCGGTGGTGCCAGCGGCGCAGCCGGTGCCATGGCAGTCGTCGCAGGTCTCCATCCGGGGCAGGCTCAGCTCCTTTTCGCAGCCGCTCATGGCCTCGGCAAAAGAGATGGTGACGCTGGCCCGGAGAGAGGCTCCCCGTTTGGGGGCGTTGGGGTCGGCTTGGCGCTGGCCGCCGAAGCCGCCAAACCCGCCGCCGAAGAAGGAGCCGAAGATGTCTCCCAGGTCGATGTCCCCCATGTCGAAGCCGCCGCCAAAGCCGCCGGCGCCAAAACTGGGGTCCACCCCGGCGTGGCCAAACTGGTCGTATTTGGCCCGCTTGTCCTTGTCGGACAGCACCTCGTAGGCCTCGTTGATTTCCTTGAACTTGGCCTCCGCCTCGGCATTGCCGGGGTTCACGTCCGGGTGGTACTGCTTGGCCAGCTTGCGGTAGGCTTTTTTCAGCTCGTCCTCAGAGGCGGTTTTGGCCACGCCCAGCACTTCGTAATAATCTCGTTTTTGATCTGCCATATATGGAATCACCTCTTTACGCGGGAAACGCGGGGCGAAACGCCCCGCTGTCACCCGTTTCCGCGCTTCTTATTTATCGTCATCCACCACTTCGTAGTCGGCGTCCACCACATTGTCGCCGCCCTGGTCCTGGCCGCCGCCAAAGCCCGCGCCGCCCATGTCGGGGCCGGGGCCGGCCTGGCTGCCCGCCTGGGAGTACAGCTTCTCGCTCACAGCGTAGAACGCCTTGGTCAGCTCCTCGGTGGCGTTTTTGATGGCCTGGGTGTCGGTGCCCTTCAGGGCGTCCTTTACCTTGTCCAGCTCCCGCTGGATGTTGGACTTGTCGTTGGCGTCCAGCTTGTCGCCCATCTCGTCCAGGGTCTTCTCCGTCTGATACACCATCTGGTCGGCCTGATTGCGGGTGTCGATCTCCTCCTTGCGCTTGGCGTCCTCGGCGGCGAACTGCTCCGCCTCGCGCACCGCCTTGTCTACATCCTCCTTGGACATATTGGTAGAGGAGGTGATGGTGATGTGCTGCTCGGTGCCGGTGCCCAAGTCCTTGGCGGACACGTTGACGATTCCGTTGGCGTCGATGTCGAAGGTGACTTCGATCTGGGGCACGCCCCGGCGGGCGGGGGCAATGCCGTCCAGGTGGAACCGGCCCAGGGTCTTGTTATACTGGGCCATCTCCCGCTCGCCCTGGAGGACGTGGACCTCCACGCTGGTCTGGTTGTCGGCGGCGGTGGTAAAGGTCTGGGACTTTTTGGCGGGGATGGTGGTATTGCGGTCGATGAGCTTCGTCATCACGCCGCCCATGGTCTCAATGCCCAGGGACAGGGGGGTGACATCCAGCAGTAGCAGGCCCTTGGTGTCGCCGGTGAACACGCCGCCCTGAAGGGCCGCGCCCATGGCTACGCACTCGTCGGGATTAATGCCCTTGAAGCCCTCCTGGCCGGTGAGGCGCTTGACCATGTCCTGCACGGCGGGGATACGGCTGGAGCCGCCCACCATGAGGACCTTCTGGATCTCGCTGCCGGACAGGCCCGCGTCACTCATGGCCTGGCGCACGGGGCCGGCGGTGGCCTCCACCAGATGCCCGGTGAGTTGGTCGAACTTGGCCCGGGTGAGGGTCAGGTCCAGATGCTTGGGGCCGGTGGCGTCGGCGGTGATATAGGGCAGGTTGATGGAGGTGGAGGTCAGGCCGGACAGGTCGATCTTGGCCTTTTCAGCGGCCTCTTTGAGACGCTGCATGGCTACCTTATCGCCGGTGAGGTCGATGCCCTCCGCCTTTTTGAACTCGGCGGCCATCCAGTCCATGACGCACTTGTCGAAATCGTCGCCGCCCAGGCGGTTGTTGCCTGCGGTGGCCAGCACCTCAATGACGCCGTCGCCCACCTCCAGCACGGACACGTCGAAGGTGCCGCCGCCCAGGTCGTATACCATGATCTTCTGATCGGACTCTTTATCCACGCCGTAGGCCAGGGCTGCGGCGGTGGGCTCGTTGATGATGCGCTTCACGTCCAGACCCGCGATTTTGCCCGCATCCTTGGTGGCCTGGCGCTGGGCGTCTGTGAAGTAGGCGGGAACGGTGATGACCGCCTCGGTGACGCTCTGGCCCAGGTAGGCTTCGGCGTCCGCCTTCAGCTTCTGGAGAATCATGGCGCTGATTTCCTGGGGGGTGAGCTTCTTGCCGTCGATGGGCACCCGGTAGTCGCTGCCCATTTCGCGCTTGATGGAGGCGATGGTGCGGTCGGGGTTGGTGATGGCCTGGCGCTTGGCTACCTGACCCACCATGCGCTCGCCGTCTTTGGAGAAGGCCACAACGGAGGGGGTGGTGCGGCTGCCCTCGGCGCTGGGGATGACGACGGCCTCGCCGCCCTCCATCACGGACACGCAGCTGTTGGTAGTACCTAAGTCGATACCGATAATCTTAGACATAATAATTTCCTCCTGTTATATGAAAAGTGTATTTATACAATGTGAAATGGGAGATGCTTGTTGTCATGCTGCGAAACGGCCAGGGCGCTCGGTCGCTTTCCCTTCGACTCGGGTTGGTCTCTGGGGCCTGCGGCCCCGTCGCTCGCCCTCGCTTCGGTCCAAGCTCCCTCATTGTCCGTTTCTCCGCACTTCTTTGTTGTCATGCTGCGCCTGTTCGCAACGCGCGGCTTCACTCCGACTCGGGCAAAACCCGGTCCAACATCGTTGGCCTTGGGCTTTTGTCCTCGCTCCGCTCCATCCGCGCTGCTCACGACGGCTCCGCACTTCTTTTTAATTTGCCACCTTGACCATGGAGAACCGAATCACTTTGTCCCCGCAGATAAAGCCCTGCTGGAACACCTCCACAATGGTGCTCTCGCCTGACTCCGGGTCGTCGCAGTGCATGACGGCGTTGTGGCGGTTGGGGTCGAAGGTCTCGCCCAGGGCGGGAATCATCTCCACGCCCAGTCCGGTGAGAGCGTCCTGCAAGCCCTTCATGGTCAGCTCCACGCCCTTCTTATAGGCCTCATCGGCGGTGTCCTGCTTCAAGGCTCGCTCCAGGTTGTCGAACACTGGGAGGAAGGCGGCCACGGTCTGGGCCTTGGCCTCGGTCCAGGCGGCGTCTTTTTCCTTGGCGGTGCGCTTGCGGTAGTTGTCGTACTCCGCCGCCAGGCGCAGATATTTGTCCGCCGCCTCCGCCAGCAGCTGGCCCTGGTCCTTCTGAGGCTTTTCCTGCTGGGGCTCCTGGATATCGGGGGTCTCCTCAATCTCTGGAGCTTCCTGCTCCGGGGCGTTCTCATCCCCGCTGTGTACATCCTCGGGAACGGGATTTTCTTTCTTCTGATTCTTTGCCATGGGACTTTATTCCTCCTTTTCCGGTGTGCCGGGGGGAAGCTCCGGCTGTCCGAACAGCTTGGACAGGCCGTCGGCCACGTAGGACAGCTTGGCGGCCACCTTGGCGTAGTCCATCCGAGTGGGACCCACCACGCCGATGACGCCCTTCATGCCGTCCCCGATGTCGTAGCTTGCCAGCACCACGCTGGTATCCTTCAGCTCGTCGGCCACGTTTTCCGGGCCGATCAGGATTTTGGTATTGTCGTCCTCCAGGGCGGGCAGGGCCAGCGCCTGGGCCAGAGAGTGCTCCTCGGACAGGTAGCTCATCAGCTTCTGGGCCTTGTCCACGTCCCGGTACTCCGGGTGGTTGAGAATGTGGTTGGTTCCGGAGGTGTATACCTCGCTGTGCTCCAGGGCGTCCAGCACCTCCATGGCGAAGGACACCACCAGGGAGATCAGCCCGTAGGAGCCGCCCGCCGCGTGCTCTGCCACCCGCATCAGCTCGGGGGTGAGCTGGTCCAGGGTTTTGCCCACGAAGGCGGTGTTCAAAAGGGTGGTGAGCAGTTGGAGCTGGGGCTCGCTCAGTTCGGCGGGCAGGCGGAACAGCTTGTTTTTCACCACGCTGCTGTCTGTCATCATCACGGCGATGAAGGAGGCGGAATCCACTAAAATCAGGTCGAACCGCTTGATGGTCAGCCGCCGGACCCCTTCCGCCAGGGCGAAGGCGGGGTAGTTGGTGAGCTGCGATACCATGCGCCCCGCCTGGTCGATGACCTTGTCCAGCTCCCGCATCTTCAGGTGAAGGGCGTCGTTGATCTGCTTTGTCTCCTCCAGGCTGAGGCGCTGCTCCTCCATCAGCTCGTTGACATACAGCCGGTAGCCCTTGGGGGAGGGTACCCGCCCGGCGGAGGTGTGGGGCTGCTCCAGATAGCCCAGCTCCGTCAGGTCGGCCAAATCGTTGCGGATGGTGGCGGAGGATACGTTCAGCTCGGTCAGCTCCATCAGCGCCTTGGAGCCCACCGGCTCAGCCGTCTGAATGTAGCTTTCCACGACGGCGCGCAAAATTTTCTTTTTCCGGTCAGTAAGGCTCAAAGGACCGCCTCCTCTCCAAAAGCTTAGCACTCGAACTGCCAGAGTGCTAAAGATAATGTACCACCACCCCCCAAAATTGTCAATAGTCCAGTTGTAAATTAAATGTGAATGGCGCCCTTCGCCAGAAAGCCCCGCTCTTTTTGCACAACCGCCCCGGGACTGCTCAGCGGCCGGCGTTGCCCATTTGAATGCAAAGGAAGTAAAAAGGGGGCTTCCCTTTCCCTTCCAAACGTAGTAATATAGAAACCGTATCAGCATGGAAACACTACCTGCCATGGAGGTTGCAATGATAAGATTACTGGCTTTGGCCGCTTCGGCGTCCCCCGCCCCGGAGGAGAATGCCACGCTCACCTTTCAAGAGATGTGGGACACGGTGGTATACGGCGTCACCTGGTTTTTCACCAATCTGTCCCCCGCCTTTGTGTGGGCGGTGTTCGGCCTTGCCGTCTGCGGGGCCTTTTTCGGATATTATTGGTTCTGTCTCCGCCCCCGGCCGCACAGCCTGGAGTGGATTGCCATGGCGGAGGAGCGGGCCCGACCCCGGCGCATGACGTTGACGATGCCCCGCCACCCCATGGAGCGGCGGGACATCCTGCCCGTGCTGCTCCTCACGGCGGTATACGCCGCCACCGCCTTTTTGCACCTGGGCGGCTTCAACTCCCCTCAGAGCGTGGCAAAATTCCAGCGGGGGGACAGCGTGGAGTTCTCCTACGACCAGCCGGTGACGGTGGACAAGCTGTCCTTCTACACCTCCCTGGGCACCGGGTACTACATCCTGGAGTGGGAGGACGAGAACGGGGAGTGGCAGGGGATCAAGCTGGACCAGCCCTACAATTCCCTGTTCAAGTGGCAGGAGCTGGAGCTGGACAAGGTGGATCGGGAGGGCCTGACCATCAGCGCGGAGAACGGGAATGAGGACCAAAAGCCCGTGGGCTTCATTCGTGCCTCCCGCTTCCGCCTCACCGCCACCAGCGCTCCCCGGGAGGAGGGGCTGTGGCTGGCGGAGCTGGCGCTGCTGGACTATCGTCCAAATTCACAGGGGGATGGCGGCCACTATTGGTTCCTGGACTCTCCAGACGCGGTGGATGAGGGGGGCGCGGCCCTGTTCGACGAGCCGGAGTGCTGCTCCACCAAAGCCACCTATATGAACTCGTCCTATTTCGACGAGATCTACCACCCCCGCACTGCCCTGGAGCACCTGAATAATATCTACCCGTACGAGGTGTCCCACCCGCCCCTGGGCAAGCTGATTTTATCCCTGGGCATCATGATGTTCGGCATGGTCCCCTTTGGCTGGCGGTTTATGGGTACTCTGTTCGGGGTGCTGATGGTGCCGGTGCTCTACGTCTTCCTGAAGAACCTGTTCGGCAAAACCCCGGTGGCCCTGTGCGGCACGTGCCTGTTCACCTTCGATTTCATGCACCTGGTCCAGACCCGCATCGCCACCATCGACACCTACGGCGTATTTTTTATCCTGGTCTCCTATTACTTCATGTACCGCTGGCTGGCGGTTCCCGCAGGGAAAAAGCTGCGGCACTATGTCCTGCCTCTGGGCCTGAGCGGTCTGTTCTGGGGCATCGGTTGCGCGTCCAAATGGACGGTGGTATATGCCGGGGCGGGGCTGGCCCTGCTGTGGCTGCTGGGGATGATCTTCAAGGCCGGGGACTGGCGGGAGGCGGAGGACCGCGCCCGAAAGGAGTCCGCGCCTCCGGAGGTCCGGGAGCAGGTGGCGGAGGCCATGTTCCAGGAGGCGCCGCCTCCCTGGGAGCGGCCCGAAATCAGCTCCTTCACCGCCTATGCGGTGGGCACGATTCTGCTGTCCGTGGTGTTTTTCGTGGTGATCCCGGTGTGCATTTACACTGCGTCCTACTTCCCCTATGCTGTGGCCAGGGGCAATGAGGCGGGCTTCTGGGGCATGGCCCAGCAGGCGCTGTCCTGGCCCTTCACCCAGCTGCCACAGTACCTGGCGGAGATGGCCAAGCCCATGGAGGGCGGGCCCAACCGGGGGTTCTTTGAGGTGATTTCCAGCGAGAGCGCCCATCCGGTGGACATCATGCTGAAAAACCAGCACTTTATGTTCACCTACCACCAGGGCGTGCACAATCCCCACCCCTATGAGTCCTATTGGTATCAGTGGATTTTCGACGGCCGGCCCATCCTGTACTATCGGGACCTGGACGTGCCGGGGATGAAAAGCCTGTTTGCCTCCTTCAATAATCCCCTGGTGTCCTGGGCGGGGCTGCTGGCGTTTTTCGCCGTGGCCGTCCAGACGGTGCGGCGCAAATGCGGCAGGGGGCTGTTCATCCTCATCGCCATTCTGTCCCAGTTCGTCCCCTGGCTGCCCATCGGGCGGATTCTGTTTGCCTACCACTATTTCCCCACGGTGCTGTTTTTGTGCTTCGCCATCGCCTATCTCATGAACGACATGGTGGAGCGGAAGCGGGAGGGCTGCCGCCTGGCGGTGTATGGCTTCACCGGCTGCGTGGTGGGGCTGTACGCGGTATTTTACCCGGAGCTGACCGGGCTGTATGTGCCCACGTGGTACAGCACCTACTTCCTGCGCTGGTTCCCCAGCTGGCCATTGTAGACGCAAGCTCCGTATCCCTCGCTGTGTTGTCCCGAAGCCCGCTCAGCTTTGCTTCCGATTAAAAACAGCGAAAGCTTTGCCCGCTCTTTTGCTCCTCCTCTCCCATTGGCCTTTTCAGGCCAATGGGTCCCCGGTTTGCGCCGAAAGCTCACCTATTGCGCTGCGCCTGCAATTCCAAGCTGAACCCGATGCGCTGGGGTTCGATTTGGGTTTGAACGGTCAATTTTTTAGAGGTGATTCAATATGTACCTGTGCGACATCCACAGCCACACCAAAATCTCCCCGGACAGCCAGGCCCAGCTGCGGGACACCGCTCAGGCGGCCATCGACGCCGGGCTCCAGGAATTCTGCGTCACCGACCATTTCGACCTGCTGGGGCTGGATGGCAAGCCGCTCACCGCCTTCGACTGGCCCGCCGCTAAGGAGCAGTACCGTGGAGTGAAGGAGGAGCTGGGGGACAGGCTGGTTCTCCGCCTGGGCCTGGAGCTGGGCTCGGCCACCTACGACCCGGCCATCGCCCGGGACGTTCTGGCTCAGGGCGGGGAGGAACTGGACTTTGTGCTGGGCTCCATGCACAACTGGATCGGGGAGGAGGAAAATCTGGATTTCTACTTCTCCAGCTATCAAGACAACCCGGAGCTGGCCCGCCGGGCGCTGGAGGGCGCGCTGGAACACACCTGGACCCTGGTGGCGCAGCTACCCGACTGCTACGACAGCCTGGCCCACATCGTCTATCCCCTGCGGTATATCCACCGGGACGGGATTGAACTGTCCCTGGCGGATTACGAGGACCGGGTGCGGGCCATTTTCACCCAGGTGGCCAAGACGGACCACGCCATAGAGGTGAACGTGTGCCGGGGCCACGATCTGGACTGCTGGCCCCCGATCCTGCGCTGGTTTAAGGAGTGCGGCGGCAAGCTCGTCACCGTAGGGGCCGACGCCCACCGCCCGGACCAAGTGGCCAGGGGTATCCCCGAAGCCCTCCAAATGCTCCAGGCCGCGGGGTTTGACTGTGTCACCACCTTCGCGGGCCGAAAGCCCGTCCTCCACAAACTGTAGATTGAAAGGACTTGACACCATGAAGATTTCCATCGCCTGCGACCACGGGGCATATGAGTTGAAGGAACGCCTCAAGGCCCATCTCACCAGCCAGGGCCACGAAGTTACCGACTGCGGCACAAACAGCACCGAGAGCTGCGACTACCCGGATTTCGGCATCGCCGCCGCCAAGCTGGTGGTGGAGGGGACCTGCCAGCGGGGCGTGGTGCTGTGCACCACAGGCATCGGCATGAGCATGGCCGCCAACAAGGTGCGGGGCGTGCGGTGCGCCCTGTGCCACGAGACACTGTCCGCCGAGATGACCCGCCGCCACAACGATGCCAACATGCTGGCTCTGGGCGCCGGAATGGTGGGCCCCATCCTGGCTGAGCGCATTGTGGACGCCTTCCTGACCACCCAGTTTGAGGGCGGCCGCCACCAGCGCCGGGTGTCGCTGCTGATGGACATCGAAAAGGACTGACGCTTTGCCAAAGGGGCTTGTGCCTGCAACGTATACATTCACGCACCTAAAGCCCATGTCATTTGGCACAAAAAAGGACTGCCAGCGGATGCGGCAGTCCTTTCCATTATTCTGCAAACATAGCGGTGGATAAATACCGGTCTCCTGTATCGGGCAGAAGGGCAACTATTGTTTTTCCTTGGTTTTCTGGCCGTTTGGCCAGCGCAATCGCCGCCCAGACCGCTGCCCCGGAGGAAATGCCCACTAAAATGCCCTCCAGCCGGCCCACCAGCCGGCCTGCGGCATAGGCATCCTCATCCCGCACCGGAATAATCTCATCGTAAATCTGGGTATTCAGCACCTCAGGCACAAAATTTGCACCAATTCCCTGGAGGTCATGGGGCCCGGGCACTCCACCGCTAAGCAGCGGAGAGGAAGCCGGTTCCACTGCCACCACTCTGACCGCCGGATTCTGACGTTTTAGATACTCTCCTACACCG
>OFGD01000573.1_pt1 | contig 24140 bp, 18 predicted proteins | sample 1521671 | NCBI WGS metagenome assembly OFGD01 (sample SAMEA3504114, study PRJEB24116) | mouse gut metagenome | biome: mouse gut; feature: mouse-associated habitat; material: faeces | place: Denmark | collected 2011 | reverse complement strand
TTTCCATGTCTTTATTTTACCACGTTCCGACAAAAAGTTAAATGCTGTCGCCCTGGTTGCGGGGACAGGCGGGCCGTGTAGGGCGACACGCCGGCGTAAAGGAAAAACAGCTGGGGCTTTGCCACCCCAGCTGTTCTTGTTTTGTCTCGTGCCAAAACTGTAAGGTCAAAACACCTCTGGCAGCTGCTGCGGCTCCTTCCGGGAGCTTTCCAGGGCGCGGGCAATCTCCTCCCGGTGGACCTTCTGGCGCTTGATGACCTTCTGGCGGCTGAACTCCTCCCGGTCCTTTTCCTCCAGGGCGTCGGTGATAAACTTGCTGGAGAATTCAAAGCCGGGAATGATAATGTTCTTCAGGGCGTTGGCACGGCTCTGGGTCTTTTTGATGGCGCTTGCCAGGCGGTAGATGCTGTTTTCCACCTCCGCCAAGTGGGCGGTCATCAGCTTCACCTTGTGGAAGCAGAGGTACGCTATATCCAGCTGGGAGTTGGTGCCGTAAAGCCCGTAGGTCACCTGGGGGTCCTCCGGCGCGTCCAGGTGGACGGTGGGAAGCTCCACCCCCATAACGCTGCGGTACTGGATATCCAGGCCGTTTTCGATGGGGATGCCGTTTTCGATGTCCTCGATAACCCCCAGAGTGATGTTGGCCCGCTGGAGGGCAACGTAGGCCCTGGCGTAGGTGGAGCTGATTTGTCCCCGCAGCTTTTTGGCGCTGTCTATCATGGTCATCAGCTCCCGGATGAGGATATTCCGTTTCCGGTCCAAGAGGTCGAAGCCCATCCGGGCCAGCTGGAGAGATTTTTTGACGCTCATCAGGTTCCCCTTGGTGGGGGAGATATTTTCCATCCTCATCCTGCATCCTCCTTATCCTTTGAACATTTTGGCCTTTTCCGGGTCGTAATGCTTTTCCAGCATCCCCTTGTCCACACGGTCCAGCTCCTCCAGGGGGAGCATGGAGAGAAGGCTCCAGCCCAGGTCCAGGGTCTGGTCGATGGTGCGGTTTTCGTCCTCCCCTTGGCCCAGGAAGTGGGATTCAAACTTCTGGCCAAAGCGCAGGTATTCCTTATCAATGGGAGAAAGCTCCTCTTCGCCGATAACCGACGCCAGGCTCCGGGCATCCTGCACCTTGGCGTAGCAGGCAAAAAGCTGGTTTGCCACAGCGCTGTGGTCCTCCCTGGTGTACCCCTCGCCGATGCCGTCCTTCATCAGACGGGAAAGGCTGGGCAGCACCGAGATGGGGGGATAAATGCCCATCAGGTCCAGGCCGCGGTCCAGAACAATCTGCCCTTCGGTGATGTAGCCGGTGAGGTCCGGCACCGGGTGGGTGATGTCGTCGTTGGGCATGGTGAGGATGGGAATCTGGGTCACCGAGCCGCTGTGGCCGTTGATGACGCCGGCGCGCTCGTAAAGGGAGGCCAGCTCTGAATAGAGGTAACCGGGATAGCCCTTTCGGCCGGGAATCTCTCCCTTGGAGGAGGAGAATTCCCGGAGGGCCTCGGCGTAGGAGGTCATATCGGTGAGAATCACCAGGACGTGCATATCCTGCTCAAAGGCCAGATATTCCGCCACCGTAAGGGCGCACCGGGGGGTAAGGATTCTTTCAATAATGGGGTCATTGCTGAGGTTCAGGAACATGACCACATTTTTCATAACCCCGTTCTTCTCGAAGGAAGAGCGGAAGTAATCGGCCACGTCGTTTTTGACGCCCATGGCGGCAAAGACCACGCAGAACTTGGAATCCGGGTCCTCCTTGCCATCCTTGGTGATTTGGGCCTGGCTGACAATCTGCACCGCCAGCTTGTTGTGGTTCATGCCGGAGCCGGAGAAGATGGGGAGCTTCTGGCCCCGGATGAGGGTCACCAGCGCGTCGATGGAGGAAATGCCGGTGCGGATGTAGTTGCGGGGGTAGGTACGGGAAACGGGGTTAATGGGCTGGCCGTTAATGTCCCGGTGGACCTCGGCGAAAACCTCCCCCAGCCCGTCGATGGGCTTACCGCTGCCGCTGAAGACCCGGCCCAGCACCTCCGGGGAAAGGGCCATCTCCATGGGGTGGCCCAGGAGGCGGGTGCGGGTGTTGGTTAGGGAAAGGCCGGTGGTGCCTTCAAAAACCTGGATTACCGCCTTGTCCCCCTCCAGGCTGACGATACGGCCATCCCGGATGGTGCCGTCCTCCAGCTCCAGATGGACCATCTCCTCAAAGCTGGCGTTCTGGACGTGGTCCAGCACCACCAGAGGGCCGTTTATCTCCTTGAGGCCTACAAACTGTACGCTCATTTTGCCTGGCCCTCCTTTCTTATATTTCTTGCTGGGCAGCGTCCTGGCCCTCTGGGATGTACACCTTTGCCAGGTTCAGCTCAATCTCCCGCCGGTACTCGTCGAACATTTCCAGCTTGTCGTTGGGAATGTCGTACTTCATCTTAATAAGCAGGTCAAAAAGCCCGGTTTCCAGAATGCTGCTAATAGGCGCCCCCCTGCTTACCAGCTCCTTGGCCTTGTCGTAAAGGTAGAGGGTGACGTCCATCATCCGAAGCTGCTTTTCCATGGGGACGTAGGTATCGTCCTTGTGGTAGGCGTTCTGCTGGAGGAGGCCCACCCGAATCACCCGGCAGGTCTCGATAACCAGCTTTTGGTCGTCCGGCAGCACGTCGGAGCCGATGAGCTTTACAATCTCCATCAGCTTTTCCTCCTCGTGGAGGAGGCTCACCAGCCGCTGGCGCTTGCGGGTGAAGGTGGGGTCCACGTTCTCCCGGTACCAGACGCGCAGGTCGTCCAGGTACTCGCTGTAGCTGTTGATCCAGTTGATGGCGGGGTAGTGACGGGCGTAGGCCAGGGACTTATCCAATGCCCAGAAGCAACGGACAAACCGCTTGGTGTTCTGGGTCACCGGCTCCGAAAAGTCGGAGCCCTGGGGGCTGACGGCGCCGATAATGGTCACCGAGCCCTCGGACCCGGAGAGGGTGTTCATATACCCGGCCCGCTCATAGAAGCCGGAAAGGCGGCTGGGCAGGTAGGCGGGGAAGCCCTCCTCGGCGGGCATCTCCTCCAAACGGCCGGAGATTTCCCGCAGGGCCTCCGCCCAACGGCTGGTGGAATCCGCCATGATAGCCACATGGTAGCCCATGTCCCGGTAGTATTCCGCCAGGGTGATGCCGGTGTAGATGGAGGCCTCGCGGGCCGCCACCGGCATATTGGAGGTGTTGGCAATAAGCACCGTGCGGTCGGTGAGGGCCTTGCCGGACTTGGGGTCCACCAGATGGCTGAACTCCTCCAGCACCTGGGTCATCTCGTTGCCGCGCTCGCCGCAGCCGATGTAAACGATAATATCCGCATCGCACCATTTGGCCAGCTGGTGCTGGGTCATGGTCTTGCCGGTGCCGAAGCCGCCGGGCACCGCCGCGGTGCCGCCCTTGGCGATGGGGAAAAGGGTGTCGATCACCCGCTGCCCGGTAATAAGGGGCCGGGTGATGGGCAAACGCCGGGCCACCGGCCGGGGGGTGCGGATGGGCCACTTCTGGATGAGGGAGAGGGTGTGCTCCTTCCCCTCCTCATCGGTGAGCTTCACCAGGGGGGCTTCGATGTTGTAGGCGCCGTCCGGGGCGCACCAGGTAATGGTGCCGGAAAGCTCCGGATGGATAAGGGCCTTATGGGTGATGAGGCTGGTCTCCGGGCAGGAGGCATAAACCTGGCCGCCCTTTACCGTGTCCCCCGGCTTCACCGCCAGGGTCACCTCCCATTTCTTTTCCCGGTCCAGGGCGGAAACATCCCCGCCTTCAGAGATAAAGGCGCCGGAAAGGGCCTCCATCTCCCGCAGGGGGCGCTGGATGCCGTCAAAGATATTGGAAAGGATGCCGGGAGCCAGGGTGGCGCAGATGGGGGATCCGGTGGGTTCCACCGGTTCGCCGGGGCGCAGCCCGGTGGTGCTTTCATACACCTGGATGGTGGTGATGCTGTCGCTGATGGAGATAACCTCCCCCACCAGGCGCTTTTGGCCCACCAGAACCATCTCCTGCATGGAAAAGTCCTTGGAATCCCGCACCGTCACCACCGGTCCGTTGATGGAATGGATTGCATTATGATTCATCTTTTCACCGCCGTTTCCCCGCGCCAGCCGGCACCTTCCGGCTGGGCGGTGTGGTTAGGGGATTGAAGCTGTTGTTTCTCGTTTTCCGCCACGGGTAGCGTCCGCCGGGTTCTGTTGGTCTGTCTGGCAGGAGATGCCAGTATTTTTTGTCCCGCGGTTGACGCAAAGAAGCAGTTCCCCCGTTCTTCTTTTTGCTTCTTTTTCTTCTTGCGCAAGAAGAAAAAGAAGTGGGGGCTGGGGTAAAGGCTCAGGTGATGGTCAGGCCGGAATGGGAGTAGAACCAGGGCTTCTGGTCCTCCAGGCGGCTGTCCAGCGTCTCGTCCATAAAGACACCGGAGGACTGGTTCATCACCTTGATGCCGCCGATGTGGATGGCCTCGTCCGCCAGGATGCGGACATTTTTGCCAAAGTGCTCCCCCAGCTTAGCCGCCAGGTGGTAGTCCTCCCGCCGGAGCATAACGATGGTGCCCTCCATGGGGCAACGGACCCCCAGCTCCTTTGCAATCTCGGTCATGAGGTCGTTATAGGCCGGGGTCTTGGTGAAGTCCAGCAGGCGGCGCTTCACCTGCTCGAAGACCGAGCGGGTAATCTCCTCCCGGCGCAGCAGCAGGTCCTGGCGCTCCTTGCTTTCCTTCTGGGAGACGCTGCGGGTAGCCGAGGTGTGGATCTCCGCCACCTCGTCCTGAATGCGGCTGTACAGCTCCTGGAGGACATCGGCTTCCGCCTTTTTCATGGCGCTCTCTTTATATTCCTTGGCTTGGTCCAGGAGCTTTTGGGCCTCCGCCCCCGCCTGGTCCATCACCGATTTTTGAATCATCGCAAAGCGTTCTTCAATGCTTGCCACTCTTGCTTACACCCTCTTTCTCTATAAGAATGGGCTTTTGTGTGACGAACGGTCCGGTCCGCTCTGTCCCCAGGGGGAGCGGCCGGTTTCCAAATCAGATGGAGATGCCCACCGCGTCCTTCACGTACCGGGTGATGGCGTCGGAGAGCTGCCCCGCCCCGTGGCGGTCGGTGACCTCCACAATGAGGGGGCGCTTGCGGTTCAGCTTCAGGTCGTACACAAGGTCTGGACAGAGGCCGATGAGCCGGTTGGTCATGAGGACGACGCCCACTTCCGGGTCGTCCATCACCCGCAGCAGCTCCCTCTCCACCTCTTCCGCCTCATGGACCACCACGCCGTCGATGCCGGCCAAGCGCATCCCCATCTTGGTATCAATATTATCGCTGAGGAGATAAAATTTCATCCGGTCGTCCTCCTCCCGCTTCGCCGCTTTTTACAGCTTGTTGATGATAAGGATGGAGATAAGCAGGCCGTAGAGGGCCACGCCTTCGCCCAGGGCCACGAAGATCAGAGCCTTACCGAAGGCCTTGGGGTCCTCGGAGAAAGCGCCGATGGCGGCAGGGGCGGCAGCGGCCACGGCGATACCGGCGCCGATACAGGAGAAGCTGGTAACCAGGGCGGCAGCCAGGTAGGCCAGGCCAGCGCCAACGGTCATGCCGCTCTCGGCGGCAGCGGAAGCCCCCTCAGCCAGGGTGACAAAACCGCCCATAGGCAGGATAATCATCAGGGCAGCCACCCCGAAGAAAGCGCAGAGGTTGAAGATTACAGCGTGCTTGGCCTTTTGGCCGGTGGTGACCCCCTTATAAATGGGGACCAGGGGCATCATCAGCATCAATACAGCGGCCAGGGGGAGCAGAAAGAATGTCGCGTTCATATTCGGATACCTCCAAATTTATAGATTGGGTTTTTATGACTATGGCCCGCGGCCACCTTTTACAGAGTCTCCCGGATGGAATAATCCACCTCGGCAGGGAGGAAGGGACGGCCCTCGCCGTCAAAGAAGCGGCTGAAGATTTCGTAGAACTCCAGGCGCAGCACCTGGATGCCCACAATGAGGCCTTCCATGGCGGCCACAAAGATATTGCCCACCACGATGACGACAACGCCGCCAACACTGCCGACGCCGCCCACCATGCCGGCCAGGGTGAAAACCACCACCATCATACCGGCGTGGACCAGCACGAAGGCCCCCACGCGGAGGAAGGACATGGTGTTGGTGACAAAGCTGAGGAGCACTTCAAACATCTCGAAGAAGCTCTCCACCGCGAAGCCGCCCACCCCTTCGGGGAACAGCTCCTTTTCCCCGCGGATCAGCCGCCCCAGGGGCTCCTTGGCAAACATGATGATAAGGGGAAGCACAAAGAAGGGAACGATATACAGGGGGGTGAAAACGTTGATGTTCAGGGCCATGGTGCCCGCGGCGGCAAAGAGCACCGCCAGGTAAAACACCAGGCCGGCCAAGCCGTTGTTGGAGAAGAAGACCCGTTCCCAGTCTTTGCGCCGCAGCCCCAAAAGAATATTGAAGCCGATGGAAACGATGATGACCACGGCGCCCACGCCCACCGCCGCCAGCAGCAGGAAGTTGGTGTAGCTCCCCTCCATCACCTGGATAAGGTGGGGGCGGCCGAAGATGGCCTGGTGCACCGGGATAAGCAGCTCCTCGAAGCCGAAGACCGACCCGTAGAGGAAGCCGAAAACCATGGAGGAAAGGCCGATGCGGGACATCACCCCGCCGATGGCCATCCCCTTCTTTTTGTAGAGGAACAGCCCCAGGAGGGAGACCAGCAGCCCCTGGCCCAAATCCCCGAACATGATGCCGAAGAGAAGGATGTAGGTAAAGGCCACGTAAGGGGTGGGATCCAAATCCTCGTAGGAGGGGAGGCCGTACATATCCACGAACATCTCAAAGGGCTTTACAAAGGCCAGGTTCTTGAGGCGCACCGGCACCGAAAGGCGGGGCTCCTCGTTGGGGTCCTTCAGGGAGACGGTCACCTTGTCCAGGTCCTGGAAGGCATTGGAGAAGCGCCCCTCCTCCTTCCGGGGGATGTGCCCCAGCACCACAAAGTCGTTCTTTACAAAGGCGGCCTTGTCCCGCAGTTCAAAGGCATTTCCCAGCAGGCAGAGCTTGGCGTAGAGCTTCTGGGCCCGCTCCCGCTCCCCGGCGGCCACCCCGGCAATCTGGGCCTTAATCTCCGCCAGAACGCCCTCCTCCCGCTGGAGGTCCTTTTCGATGAAGGCGATGGCCTCCTGGGGGGTGCCGTGGGCGTAATCCGGCACCCGGATGCGCTCAAAGTAGAGGGACTGGAAGAGGCCGTCAATCTCCTGCATATCCGCCATGGCGCAGATGTAAAGGCACCAGGCGTAGCTGCCGTCGTTATCGGAGGAAAAGAGGATAAAGGGACGGTCGCTGTAGCTGCGCAGCTTCTGGTAGCTGTCCAAAGGCAGCCGGCCAAAGCGGAGCTTAATATACTTGCAGGAGAAGAGGCTATCGAAGTTTACCTCCAGGTTGGTGAGATGGCGCAGACGCGCCAGAGCCTTTTTGTGGGAATCAATCAGCTGCTCGGAGCCTCTCTTTTTCGCCAGCAGCTTTTTCAGCTTGGCGTCCAGCCCGTCGATGTAGCCGGAAAACTCCTTGTTCGCTAGGTCCAGCCCCTCGAAGCTGGTATTGCCGAGATCTATGTCCGCCTCCTGGGCGATGGCGCTGAGCTTCTTCCCCAGGCCGGCGTAGGGGTTTTCCTCCTTGAGGGCCGAAAGCCCCGCCGCGTATTCGCTGAGGCTCCCCGCCGTCTCCGGGTGGAAGACGCCGGAATCCAGACAGCGCAGCAGCACCTCGTCCAGCTGTCCCCGCTCCCCACGGATGGTTACCAGGGACATCTTTTCAATGGACACAGACTTCACCACCTTTCTTCTGTTTGGATGATTCGTAATAGGTTATGAAAGGATCAGCATGCTCCGGATCTCCTCCGGGGGCAGGCCGTAACGCACCGATTCGATGATGTTGATGAGGTCCTCCAGTTCAATCTCCAGGTGGGTCATGTAGGCCTGGAGCACCACCGCCGGGTAAGGGGAGTTGCGAAGGTCCCGCCGGCTCTGTTTTTCCCGCTGGATAAGGGCCACGCTTTCGATGAAGCCGTCCTTGGTATCCTGGCCCTCCGGAACAAAGCCGTTCCTGTCCAAAATGGCGTGGAGCTCCTGGGTGCTGCCGGCCCCGATGAGCTGGTCGATGACCTTTTGGGAGGGGGTGCGGAAGGGGAGAAGACTGCGGCGGATAAAGGCCTCGTCGCTGTGGAAGAACCGCTTAAGACGGTAGGCCTGGGTGAGGTTCTCCCAGTCGATGCGCTCATAGGTCATCTTCCGCAGGGCCTCCCGCGCCCCGCCGGAAAACTCCCGGTCGATGGCGGTAAGCATCCACTTATAATAATAGGTGGAAAGGGCCTGCTCGCACCCCATCAGGTCAATCTGCCCGGAGGGGTCCGGCGGAAAGCGCCGGAGGATTTTGCCGTAGGGGGTGTCCCCGAAAAACTCCAAAAGCTCCTGCCAGCTCCCCACCGCCACCAGCTTTTCCAGGTCGTAGGTGGTTTGGTCCGCCAGGCGCTGGTCGTAGTGGAAATCGTACTGGCCGCTGGCCTGTCCCTGTCCCTTGCCGCTGAGATACCGCAGCAGGTTCACCACCTGCTGGATCTCGTCCCGGAAGTAGCGGTAGCGGTAAAAGCTCTGCTGGCCGAAGTCGAAGGCGATGAGCCGCCGGTACTGGATGTAGGAGAGGCTGCGCAGGAAGTTTTCCAGCTGTCCCCGGTGGATAGCAGAGGGGTCCACCTGGGTCAGTACTTCCCGGTAATGGGTGTTATCCCGCAGGTAGGCCGCCACCTCCCCCACCGAGCGCTTTTTTACCAGCTCCTCGCAATCGGCGGCGGTGACTCTGGCCCCGTACATGGCCCTGGCCTTGGTGGCGATGGCCTTGTTGGAAAAGGATTTGAGCATCCCGTCTGTGGCTCCTTTCCGTTCAAAATATCCTGGGAGGGGCTACTTCTGGACGCACCGCTGGAAGATCTCCTCCTCCCACTGGGCGTGGCGTTCTTCGTAGGTCTTTTCCAGTCCCTCCATCAGGGCATGATACCGCTGGGAGATATTTTCCAGCTCCGCCTGGGAGGCTCTGCCTTCCTCGTCCCGGACGACGCCGATGCGCTGGATGGCCTTCTCGGTGTATTCCTCCCGGAACCGCTCCATGTCCCGCTCGGTGTTGGCAAGGGTGTCCTCCAGCGTCTCCTGGGCGTCCTCCACCATGGCGCAGGCCTTGCGGTCCAGCTCCACCAGCTGGTCAAGGATGTTGCCGCTTTGGCTCATTCGGTTGTACCTCCTTTGCAAGGGGGGAGTCCCCCGTTTTTTCGCCAGTTCGCAATACAGCTTAATGATACACCGGAACCGTTTTTTTTGCAAGGAATACCATGGACAAAAAACCCCTTCTTTTCTTTACAAAAGAAGCAAATATGACCAAATTTTTAATGGGGCCTTTGGGCTTTCCAGCTTCTTCCATGCCTGTGGCGGCACCGCCTTGCAAAAGCCTTTTTTGCAGTATTAGCCAGCAAAATCCTGCAAAAAGGATAGTAAATTTTTTGTAAAACTTCCAAAACATCTGTACAACCGGCTGTCTTTATGCTATAATAACACTATTGCACCGGCGGCAGGTAAATTTTAAAAATGACGGACTTTACGCTTCAATCCGTCACGCCGCCACCCTCAAAAGGGGCTTTCTTATGGGAGGGATACAGATGAAGCTGAACCTGTTCGACAGCCATGTACACACAGAGCATTCCCACGACGGCCAATCCTCCATGGAGGAGATTTGCGCCCAAGCGGCCAGCCGGGGGGTGATGGGGGTAGCCTTCACCGACCACTACGAATGCGACATTCCGGCGCAGCGCCTGGGGGTGCGGGACACCCTGGCGGAGCTGCCCCGGTTCCAGCGGCAGTACCAGGGGCGTATCCGCCTCACCAGGGGGATCGAGCTGGGACAGGGCCATCTCTACCCGGAGGTGGCGGAGGAAATTCTGGGGAGCGAAAAATTCGACCTGGTGCTGGGCTCCGTTCACACCTCCGCCCCCGGCGTGGACATTGGGGAAATCAACTTCAACAAGCCGGAGGTGAAGGTCTCCGCCATCCTGGAAAAATACTTCCAGGACTGCTACGATATGGCGGCGTGGGGCCGCTTTGACGTAATGGCCCACCTGGGCTACCCGGAGCGGTACATCTGGGGGAAATACCGCATTCCCGTCTCCTTTGCCCCTTACGAGGACGTGATTCAATCCACCCTCAAGCTGCTGGTGGAAACCGGCAAGGGGCTGGAGGTAAACACCTCCGGCTACCGCCAGGGACTGGGAAAAACCATCCCGGTGCTGGCTATCCTGAAGCGGTATTACCAGCTGGGGGGACGCATCGTCACCTTGGGAAGCGACGCCCACCGGGCGGAGGACCTGGCTGCCGATTTTGAGGTTGCCATGGATATCCTCACCGGCATCGGCTTTGAATACTTCGCCTTCTACCGGGAGCATCAGCCGGTGATGCTGAAGCTGATTTGATTTACGGCCAAATCCCCGGTCCGCTTATCCCTGGGCATCATCAAAATCTGTTTTCCACTTGTGGGGCAGCTATCCTTATGATGGATAACTGCCCCTTTTGTATCCCTGCCCTTCCCCACTTCCCCCAACGGGCAGAGCCATTTAGTTTAGAAAAATCTGCATATCCGGATGTGCCGAATTGTAATAGACCCTTTTCTTTTCCACCGGGACAAGGTATAATTGTAAAAAACAAAAGGCGGGAGGCGAACAGCATAGCAGATTATACCAGGCTGCAAAACGGCAGCGATGTTCGGGGGGTAGCCCTCCCCGGTGTGGAGGGGGAACCGGTGAACCTCACCCCGGAGGCCGCCAGAACAATCCTGCGGGCCTTTGTCCGGTGGCTGGCAGAAAAGAAAGGGAAGGCCCCCAGGGAGCTGACCATCGGAGTGGGGCGGGATTCCCGCCTTTCCGGTCCGGAGCTGGCCGCCGCCGCAATGGAGGGCATCTCCCTGGAAGGGGCCGCCTGCCGGGACTGCGCTATGGCAAGCACCCCCGCCATGTTTATGTCCACCGTTCTCCCTGGCTTCGGGTGGGACGGCGCGGTGATGGTCACCGCCAGCCACCTTCCCTGGAACCGCAACGGCCTCAAATTTTTCACCTCCCAGGGGGGGCTGGAATCCGGGGATGTTCGGAAGGTGCTGGCTCTGGCCGGGGAGCCCTTCCCCCGGAGAGAGACGGAAGGCGCCCCGGAAAAGGCGGATTTGATGGGCGCCTATTCCGCCCACCTGCGGGAGGTCATCATCCGGGGAGTAAATGCCGGGGAGCGTCCTTTGGAGGGCTTTAAAATCGCTGTGGACGCCGGCAACGGGGCCGGGGGCTTTTTTGCCCGGCAGGTGCTGGAGCCCTTGGGGGCGGATATCTCCGCCAGCCTTTACCTGGAGCCGGACGGACACTTTCCCAACCACATCCCCAACCCGGAGGACAAGGCCGCTGTGGATTCCATCCGCCAGGCGGTGCTGGCCGGCGGGTGCGACCTTGGCATTCTCTTTGATACCGATGTGGACCGGGCAGGGGCGGTGGACCGGGATGGGCGGGAGCTTTGCCGCAACCGCCTCATCGGCCTGCTGGCCGCCATTGTTGCGGCAGAGGCCCCCGGCTCCGCTGTAGTCACCGATTCGGTCACCTCCGCCCAGCTGGCGGACTTTCTCACCGGGCGGCTGGGCCTTATCCACCGCCGTTTCAAGCGGGGATACAAAAACGTCATCAACGAAGGCATCCGCCTGAACCAGGAAGGGACCCCCTGCCTGCTGGCTATCGAGACCAGCGGCCATGCCGCCATGGGGGAAAACTACTTTTTGGACGACGGGGCCTATGTAGCGGTGAAGCTCCTCATCCAGGCCGCCCGCCTCCGCCGGGAGGGCCGGACCCTGGGGGCGCTTTTGGAGGGGCTGGAGGAACCGCTGGAGGCGGTGGAGTACCGCCTGCCCATTCGGGCGGAGGACTTCCGGGCCTATGGCCAGCAGGTGCTGGAGGGGCTGGAGGACTACGCCAACGGCCGCCCCGGCTGGCAGACGGCCCCAGATAACTGCGAGGGGCTGCGGATCTCCTTCCCTGAGGAGAAGGGGTGGTTCCTGCTGCGGATGTCCCTCCACGACCCGCTGATGCCCCTGAACATCGAAAGCAGCCGTCCCGGCGGGACCCAGGCGATTCTGGACCTGCTGCGGCCCTTCCTGGCCCGGTGGAAGGAGCTGAACCTTTCCCGGCTGCCCTGACCCCCGCCTCAAACGATGAAAGCATAAGGAGGTGTCTCATCTTGATTCTTCCTCTCACCGTGGAAACGCTGAACAGCCTCACCAAAACCGAGCTGGAGGTAGTCCACTTCATCAACAGCAACGAAGCGCGGCTCTCCCAGCTTTCCATCGTGGACATCGCCTACGAGACCTTCTCCTCCCCCGCTACCGTTTCCAGGGCCATCCGCAAGTGCAAAATCAACGGCTTTAACGAATTGCGGTACAAGCTGGCCGCCAGGGACCTGAACAAGCAGGTGGTAGACGTCAACGAGATTTTAAACAAATCCCTGGTGGAGGCGCACCGCACCATCGAGCAAATTTCCATGGCGGATGTGCTGCGGTGCATCCAAATGATTCAGGAGGCCCGGCGAGTCTACGTCTTTGCCCGCGGGCTGACCCACTACATCGCCGATGAATTCTGCCTCAAGCTCCAGCTGATGAATGTGGACGCCATGGTTACCGACGACCCCAGAATCATGGTGAGCATCTCCCAAACCATCTCCCCCCGCAACCTGGTTGTGATTTTCTCCCTCAACGGCCGCACCCAGGAGCTGGTGGATTCCGCCTTCTGCGCCCACAGCAACCGCTGTCCGGTAATTGCCTGCTCCTGCAACGGGGAAAGCGATTTGGGCAAACACGCGGACGTCCATATTGTGGGCTATAAGCACAGCCATGTCTCCTTCCACTCCTACGAGGTCACCACACGTCTTCCCCTGCTTATTATCGCCAGGGTCATCATCGACCAGATGGTAAACGCCTCCGGGGACGCGGAGCGGTTATAAAAAAGCTCCTGCTCCAGAATAAAAAGCCCGCCCCTCCCGAAAACTTATGGGAGAGGCGGTTTTTCTTTTTACGCTTATTCCGGCTTTTCCGGGGCAGGCGGAGCGGGCTCGGTCTCCGGCTTGGGGGCCGGCGCAGCCTCTGGGGCAGCAGCCCCCGGAGCCTCGGCGGCCGCTTTGCGGGAGGCGGCTTTCCCCTCGGAGCGGGAGAATTTGGCCCGCTTGACCCGCAGGACCCCCACATCCGCGCCGGTGACGATGCGGTTGCGGTTCCACATCACCAAGGTGATGGCCGCCACCACCAGCAGGGCCATCCCCGCAAAGCCGTAGCTACCCGCTTGTACTGCAAGCCAGGCCAAGGGGTTGCCGCCATCGCTAAAGTTGGAGATGGTTCCCAACTGCTCGTAGGCCTCTGCGTTGGCGGTGACAGCCCCCAGGGTGAACAACTCCGCCAGGGAGGAGGAGCACCAAACCATCACCGAGGAGACCATCACCCCGGCCAAAAGGCTCCGCACCAAATCCCCCCGGCAGATAAGGACAATAAGCCCGATGATATAGGGGAGCATTACAATATCTCCCTGGGGCAGAAACCGGTTGCCGGGAATTGCCCCTGCCAGGAAGGTGATGAGGGGGGCCACCATCAGGGTCACCACAATAACGGTGCCGTTGCCCAGGGCGGCGGTGGGGGTAAGGCCCAGGTAGAGATTCCCCTTCATCCCCAGCTTTTCGCGGGAAAAGCCTGTCACCGCTTCGGATACCGGGAGGACAGCGGCGGAAAGGGCCTGTCCCAGGTAAGGGGCCAGAAAGGCCAGGGCGCCAAAGGCCATTGCCAGCTGGAGGATACCGTAGCCGTCCCGTCCAGCCAGAACCCCCAGCAGAATGCCTATTGCGAAGCTCCAGGCCACCGGGGAGGCCAAAGTGCTTTGGGGCTCCGGGCTGCGGTCCAACACCAGCCGCGGCCGTCCGGGGATAAAATTCATCAGATGTTCTGCTGCCAGCGCAAAGGGAACCGCTGCCGAAACATAGCCGTTGGCTACCGAAACGCCCGCCAGCTGGCAGTAGCGGCCCATCCGCCAGCCGCACCGGTCGGAGAGAACCAGCAGCATTGCCCCCATAGCGGCGGCGGACACCATCCCATAGGCAAAGCTATCGGTGAGGCGTTCCACCATAGCCCCGATGAAGGAGACATGCCAGAGGTTCCACAAATCCAGATTCAGAGTACGGGTGCACCGGGAGAGGAGCAGCACCCAGTTGACGGCGGCATAGAGGGGAACAATCCAGGCGTTGATTTGAGAAGCGGAAGCGATGGCGGAGGACGCCCCCCACCCGGCGTCGGTGACCTCCAGGGCCAGCTGATGGTTAAGGGCGATGTCCGCAATCACCCCGGAAAGGCTGTTCCCCAGGCTGTTCACCATCAGGTTGAGACCAAAGATGGCGGCGGCAGTCCGTACCCCACTGCGCAAGGAATCCCAGAAGCGCAGGCCCATAGCCATACCACACAGGGTGAGGAGGGTGGGAGTTATAATGAGCCACCCGCTGCGGATGAATATTTCAAAGATATGCAAAAACCAGTTCAAGTTTTCGGCCTCCTATCCAGTTAAGAACGTTTGCCGGCCGCCTCCTGCTTCTCCACCGAAAACAGCGCAGGCAGCGCAAATACAACCTCTATTATACTGGAAAGGTCCCCGCCTTGCAAGGCGGGATTTGTGAATTCTTTGCCGGGGGGCAGAAATATTGACTTTTCCCCCCAGGTATTGTATCATGTTTATATATTAGCCCGGATAAGCCGCTGTGGTGGAACTGGCATACACAAGGGACTTAAAATCCCTCGAAGGTGACTTCATACGGGTTCGATCCCCGTCAGCGGCACCACTTTCCGACAGTCCGTAAACCCTTGATTTCAAGCAGGTTTGCGGACTTTCTCATGCCCTTCGCTGTCCCTCCTGGAAACTGCGTTTCGGGTTAAATTCCCCAGATAATTGCCAATTTAGGAGGGCATTTGGAGGGACATCATCCAGGGTCCACATACAAATACCCGTCGTACTTGTGGCAATACATACTCCCACAGAGTTTGCAGTTTTCGGCCTGCTGTGCCTTCATACGAAGCAGCAGTTGCTCAAAGGGTGGGACAAGGGGCAAGGTCCGGCAGCTGGATTTTGTCTTGGTCCGGTCCTTTTCCACATCGGGGAATGTTTTGGGGAGATTTTGAAGATTGAGCAACAACAAAACAGGCCAGCGGCATGGGAACCGATAATTCCACACCGCTGGCTTGTTGGTTTTATAGGATATGGGAATCGGGCCGGGGCAGGTTACAAACTTCTAGGTGATTCTTTAAGTTGTTCCAATGTGACAAGATGGACAGTTGATTGATTTGAATTTATGCTATAACTTTTTTAAAAAATATCCACTAATTAGACCGCTAATGATATCCTTTACAATTCCCAAGGCGCCTTTTGCGACGGGAGGGACTTTGGGGGAAGGAGTGTTTCCTTCTTCTGTTTCTGTTGCAATACCTTCGGGTTTTTCCGAATAAAATGAACCTGTGTTGTTAATTACTGTTCCAGTTACAGGTGAATCGTTTAGGGTGCTGCTATTGATAGTAATTTGTGTCATGTTTCATTTACCTCAAGTATGTTTCTTACTTCCCCAGTAACAGGTGAATTATTAAATGTACAGTTTGCAATATCAATAGTTATGCTTTCATCGCGGGAGTTATTACGCATAATTTGTGTCATAACGCGCATAACTTCCTCCATAAATTCCTTCTCTTTAAAAAGAATGGGATAACTACGCCCGGAGTTTGTAACAATCGTCAGACACTTTGTCGTTTTTGCCTTTTCATAATCACGATACCAAAAATAGCCTAAAAACACCCCTATTGTTATTAATATTAAACCGAACAGCATAATTTTTTCACCAAGCCAAGCACCTAATAAAAAGAAGCAAATACCATAAATTAGCCGCCAAACATCTGGTGTTGGAAGATCTGCGGTACTGAAGAGAGAAATGTTGCTCAATTGAATACAGATGTTTTCAATTTCTAGACAGTTCTTTTCCACCTTTAAATATGGGGTCTGAATCATTTGACTTTCCTGCTTTTTAGGATTCATTTACGATTTCCTCCTTCTTATAATTTATATTTTCTATACTTTTCTGTAATATCTCCGGCTACCATAGTCGATGACGAACTCCCAGTTGTAGCCCTAAAATATACCAGCTTTATTTCCCATATGCTTTTCTTTCTTCAATCTCCTCCAAGGTATCATATCCTCTTAAAATTTCTAGGGACTTTACAATCAGCCGCCCGTCCTCCTGCTCCTCCAAAATCACCCTGGCCTGCGCTCCGTGTTCCGTGTACCATTCGATTGCCTCATCTACAGACATTTCTTGTTTCTTTTTATCACCTGAACCGGGGTTTTGAAAGCTCTCACCTCCCCATGTATGTTCCATTGAAGTAAAAACCACATCATAGCAGTTTTCTCTCTTTTCATAGCGAAGAATATAGGGAGTGGATACAAGACCAAGACCAATATGAGGAGGGGTATATACTCCTGCATAGTCATGATAAGTATATATACTATCAACTTGTTGATGATTCACAATAGCTTCTTTACCAAAAAAGAAACGCGCCTGATCTTCAATGTCCTCTTTAAAATACCCACTATAATCATTTACATATGGAACAAAACACTCATAGTTATCAAGATAATACTCTATTATTCCATTTGAACCGCCATCCTCCCAAGAAAAATACTTTGCGTTTGCTAATGCACAATAAAAAAGAACCGTATTATCTAATTCACTTATAGATCCAAAGGTTGCATTTGAAGAATAATTTATATCTGCAACTTCTGTGCCAATTTTTACATTGTGCAAAAACAGGCTAAGCCTACAGAAGGTTTCATCTTCGCTTTTCATCCCGCTCAAAAACTGATTTATATATTTTTCTTCTGATATAATATCCACTTCCAGGGGGGGATAGGATTTTGACAGTGCAGATAGTCTCATTTCCTCCAATTCCTCCTGTGTATACTGTCTGTCGGGAACAACTTGCCCATTTATATTTTCTGGTTTGCTGCCCTCTTCAGAATCTACTGTCTTCTCTTCTTTAGCTTCCTTTTCCACTTCCTGAAAAATATCGGGTTCCTCACTCTTTGAGCTTTTTTGCGAACTTATGGACTCATCAGTGGCCAAACAGCCGAACAAAATGTTTGCTATTATTAATGAAGAAAATAGAATCACAAACTTACTTTTCATTCCAACACTCCACACCTTTAAGAAGGGGCTCCATAGAAATTTCTATATTCTGTGGAGGCCCTTTGTCAAGATCACTTTTCATTAGGCTCTTTCATTGTTTCAACAATAATCTGTCCTTGTGTTTGGATAACTTCAGGGGGATTAAAGAAAACCAATCCTTTTTCTTCATGAGAAAAGAACTTTTGATTTGTAAAAGGTTTTGTAAAGGAATAGCCAGAGAGTTCTCTCTCATAGTGTGCATCTGGATTTTCACTATTGACGTAGAAGGCCAAGTGAAGATGTGGTCCAGTAGAATTTCCCGTGTTCCCAATAATGCCTACTTGATCTCCTGCATAAATATGTTGCTCTTCCCTCAAAAGTTCAGTTGAGCCAATCTCCATATGCCCATAAAAGGAATAGAATACTTGGCCATCAATCTCATGCTTAATAGTAACTGAATAGCCATTTGATTCAGGATCTGTTGTCTCTACTATTTTTTTCACCGTTCCGTCAGCCACTGCATAGACATTTTTCAACGTGTCCCTATTTCCCATATCAATTCCCAAATGCCCCCTTAGTTCTGGCCTACTTGCAACATGGTCGCCAAACAGACTTTGAACTTGGTGTCCATAATTGCCTACGATGTCTCCCGCTCTTTGTGATGCAGCCATCCAATCAAACCCAGGCAAATCATAGCCATACCAAATTGATGTCTGATTTCCTATAGAGCAGAGCAGCCTTGCGAAATAGTCAAGCTGGATATAAAACCTGTCGGAATCCGGGGTTTCACCCAAAGAAATTGCCTCTTCCTTTTTCCAGCTTTCACCAAAGATTATATCGTTAAAATCAATATAATCTAAATAGGTATTCAAGCGATGATGCGTCACCCAAATAGATTGGTCATCTGCAATTTCAAAGTGCGTTTTGCCCTGTTCTGTATCTGCTTCATAGCCCAAAGCACCCTTATAATACACATTACCATTGGATGCTGTTTTCGGCTTAATTTCGATGCGTACACCACCGTTTATTCCGGCAACCATTTCAGCTAAATCACCGTAAAGCGCACCCTGGGGATCCATAATCATGTGGACTTGTGTATTTCCCACATATCCGGCCAAATCATCCAATTGTACTGGTATAATTGCACCGTTTTTATCGTAGTATTCCAGTCCAGTGGGGTCCCAATAGGTCCCCGGATTCCCCTCAACATACAGATACCAATTCAGCCCGCTCTTTATCGGGTCACTGGCCATCCACTGCCTATGCTTCGCGTCATAGAACCTCGCCTCGGCGAAGTAGATGTCCAGCACCGTATCGTAGGGATGCCCGGTGAAGTTTGCAGCCGCAAAGTTCCCGTTGTCGTTGTTCGTCAGCTTGCTGGGACTGGTCACAGCCCCCCAAACATCATACTCCAACTCGGCGAAGGACTGCCCGTTGTCCTTGGTGTAGTACCGGGTATTCCCCATGATGTCCTCGTGGACATAGAGCAGGCGGTCCCAGTTCCCACGTTCGGTGAACTGCTCCATCCTCTCGCCCCAGGCGGTGTAGATGTGCTTCCGGTTGTAGCCCTAAAATATACCAGCTTTATTTCCCATATGCTTTTTGCGCCTCAATCTCCTCCAAGGTATCATATCCTCTTAAAATTTCTAATGATTTTACAATTAACCGCCCGTCCTCCTGCTCCTCCAAAATCACCCTGGCCCGCGCCCCGTGTTCCGTGTACCATTCTACCGCTTCTTTTGGGAGCATTTCATCTTCCGTGGAATCTATAAAATAGGCATCGAGCTTCGAGAAGCGATTTTCTTGCCGCCATCCTCCTTGTATAGAAACAAAAATAACTTCGTACCCATTTTCTAATTCTGTATAGGAGAGTACAAAGGGATAAGAAGGGGGACCGCCACCTCTTCCAATTGGAGTATGTACACCTGCATATTCATAATAATTGTAATTCCGATAATCATTATTAAATTCTGCAAAGTGGTTTACTTTTGCATCTTCACCAAAATAGGTATATGCTTGTTTTTCTACATCTTCTTTAAAAAATCCTTCCACATCATCTGTGTATTTTCGAAAAAAGTCAGCATCTGGTACAAAATATGGGTCGTTTTTCCATGTAGCATCCCAGCAAAAGCACCGAGCGCTTCTAATTGCACAATACAACAGTGTAGTTTCTGGCAATTCTTCTATTGATGCAAATTCTGCATCTGTGCAAAAATTGATACCAGCTACCTGCGTTCCAATTTTTGCATTATAAAGGAAAAGACTTAATTTCAACGAAGTCGAATCTGGATGTTCGAATGCCGCAGCAAACAAAGACTTATACTCATCTTCATCAGTAATCGTAGCATCCGGATATTCCTCCATGATCTGTAAACGTATTTTTTGTAGCTCTTCCCTTGTGTATTCATCTTTTTTATCGTTTTCCCGCACAGAGGAAGCAGTTTTTGGGGATTGCTCACTTTTTTTCTCCACCGAGCAGCTGCTTTCTGCTTCATTGTTAATAGCCGCAGGGGGAGTTTCCTCTCCGTAATAGCTGCCTTCCGAAAAATAGAGATATCCACTTAAAACTATCGCTACCATAATAATGGCAAATGAAAGACATTTTATCTTCATTGGTATCCCTCATAACCTAAAAATAGTATTTACAGCTGGACAGCACAAGGGTGTGAATTCTCTGTTCTCATATGATAGTTCTTCACCCCAGCACTGTCCAGCCATAAACATAGCATACGAATTATCAATCGCTAAATTTCTTTATAGTATCAACAATAATCTTCCCTTGTGTTTGAACAACAGCCGCCGGATTAAAGAAGGTTAAATTCTTATGGTCGAAACTTTCTTTATCGGTAAATGTTATCTGTTTTTGGTATCCATATAAATCTTTCCCGAAAGATTCTTCGGGATTCTCATTATTAACGTAAAACGCCAAATGAAGATGCTTATTTACACCAACTCCTGTATTTCCTATGATTCCAATCTGTTCCCCCGCCTGGAGTTTCTGTCCCTCGTACAAATGCTTCAGCGAACCCACTTGCATATGAGCATAGAAGGAATAGAAGGTAATGCCTTCAACTTCATGTTTCAAGGTAACAGAATGCCCATTACTTACGGTTCGTTCTGAAATATCTATTACCGTTCCTTCTGTTACTGCATAAACATTTTTGAGCCATTTTTGCATATCAATACCCAAATGTCCGGTATAAACTTCTCCATCAACATCTACAGCCTCATCACCAAACAAATTGGAAACATTATGCCCATAATCGCCTCTGGGGCCTCCCACCCTTTGCGATGCAGCTATCCAATCAAATCCAGGTAATTTATAGCCATACCACACGGGGGTCTGATTTCCTATAGAGCAGAGCAGTCTTGCAAAGTAGTCAAGCCGGATATAAAACCTGTCGGAATCTGGGGTTTCACCCAAAGAAATTGCCTCTTCCTTTTTCCAGCTTTCACCAAAGATTATATCGTTAAAATCAATATAATCTAAATAGGTATTCAAGCGATGATGCGTCACCCAAATAGATTGGTCATCTGCAATTTCAAAGTGCGTTTTGCCCTGTTCTGTATCTGCTTCATAGCCCAAAGCACCCTTATAATACACATTACCATTGGATGCTGTTTTCGGCTTAATTTCGATGCGTACACCACCGTTTATTCCGGCAACCATTTCAGCTAAATCACCGTAAAGCGCACCCTGGGGATCCATAATCATGTGGACTTGTGTATTTCCCACATATCCGGCCAAATCATCCAATTGTACTGGTATAATTGCACCGTTTTTATCGTAGTATTCCAGTCCAGTGGGGTCCCAATAGGTCCCCGGATTCCCCTCAACATACAGATACCAATTCAGCCCGCTCTTTATCGGGTCACTGGCCATCCACTGCCTATGCTTCGCGTCATAGAACCTCGCCTCGGCGAAGTAGATGTCCAGCACCGTATCGTAGGGATGCCCGGTGAAGTTTGCAGCCGCAAAGTTCCCGTTGTCGTTGTTCGTCAGCTTGCTGGGACTGGTCACAGCCCCCCAAACATCATACTCCAACTCGGCGAAGGATTGCCCGTTGTCCTTGGTGTAATACCGGGTGTTGCCCATAATGTCCTCATGGACATACAGCAGCCTATCCCAATTTCCACGCTCGGTGAACTGCTCCATCCTCTCGCCCCAGGCGGTGTAGATGTGCTTCTGCTCATAGTAATTCGGGCTGAACACCATCAGGTCGTTGCGCTCGAAGTTGTTGTAGTCAATGACGAACTCCCGGTCGTACACCTGCCCGGAATGGGTGGTCTGGGTGTTGCGGACCCGGACAAAGAGGCCGTTGTAGGTGTAGGCGGACTTGTCCCCCTGCCAGTTAGTGCCCTCCACCAGGTGGTTGGTGGCGTCGTAGACGTAGGCTTCTGTGGCTTTCTTACCCACCTCGGCCACACGGTTCCCGCGCTTGTCGTAGGTGAAGGTGACGCTGTCGTTCTTGTCGCTCCGGCTCACCAGCTGGTTGAGGATGTTGTACTGGTAGTCGATGACCGTGTTCTTGCACTTCTCCTGGACCAGATTCCCCAAGGTATCGTAGGTGTAGGCGGTGGTCTCCTTGGCCACGGTGCCCTGGACGACCCAGCCGTTCTTGTTGTACTCGTAGCTATGCTCGCCCTTCTGGGCCTTGCGGTCGGACTTGTCCTCGGTACCGGGATTCTCCGGCTTTCCGGGCTTGTCGGGATTCTCCGGCTTGTCGGGCTTCTTGCCCCGGTTCAGTCCGGGAGGATAATGCCCAGCTGGGTTCTGGATGCCGCCTTCCTCGTCCTCGGTCTGTCCCGGAGGCACCTGGCCGTTTCCGTCGCCGTTGCCGGGGATAGTGGCGTCGTCCTTGCCGGTGTTCTCTCCGCCGTTGCCGGGAGTGGTGCTGCTGTTGTTGAACTGGGCGATACCAGGCAGGCTGAACACACCGTCAGCGGCGCTGTCGGGCTGGGTAAAGATGGAGAACAGGTCCTCCTGGTTGGGGAGCGCCGCCGCCAGCAGGGCGTCCACCATCTCACGGGTGCCGCTTTCGCTGGAGGTGTCAGGGAGGTCGGAGGCGGGCTTGGCGGTCTGGCCGTGGTTGTACTGCATCTCGGACAGACGGTTGCCCTCGGCGTCCCAGGTGTAGGTGGTCTTGAAGTGTTTCTTTCCGCCTAAGTCGTACTCGTCCAACTCGATGAGTTGGTTCCAGGCGTCGTAGCTGTAAACGGCGGTCTCGTTGTTGGGGTACTCCTTGTAGATGACGTTGCCGTTGGGGTCGAACTCGAACCGGGAGAGCCCGCCATCCAGGTCGGCCAACTCCACCATCTGATTCTCGGCATCGTACCAGTAATCCGCCTGGGTCCCGTCGGGGTACTGGATGGCGATGGTGTTGCCCACGTTGTCGTAGACATAGTTGACGTTCCGGTCGTTGTGGTCGTTGACGTTGAGGAGCCGGTCCAGAAGGTCGTACTCGAAGGTGGTCTCCCCCACCCAGTCCACCATGCGGATGAGGTCGCCGGTGCCATCGTAGAGGTAGGTTGCTTCTTTCCCGTCGGCGTAGCTGGCCTTGGAGACCAGGTTCACCGGGCTGTACTCGTACTGGGTGACATACCCGTCCTCGTCGGTCTTTTGGATGAGATTGCCGTTGCCGTCGTAGATCAGCGCCTTGCCATCCCCGGCGGCGTTGACCTCGGTCTTCACCAGGCCCCGGTGGTCGTAGGTGTACAGAGTCTCCTGGACCTCGTCCACCTTGTGGACCTTGTCGATGCGCCGCAGCTTCACCTTGGTGAGGCGGTCCATCTCGTCGTACTCAAAGAAGCTGCTGTGGCCCTCCCCGTCGATGGATTCCACGATGTTGCCGTTCCCGTCCAGGACATAGCTGGTACGGACGCCGTTGCGGTCGGTAACGCCCACGATGCGGCTATCCTTATCATAGTGGAATGTCTTGGTCCCGTCAAGGGGGTTGGTCTCGCTGACGATGCGGTTGAGGGCGTCGTAGGTGTAGGCATACACCTCGCCGTTGCGGTCGGCCAGCCGGATGAGGCGGTCGTTGCCGTCGTAGACATAGCTTTCCTGATTCCCCAGGCCATCGGTCCACTGGATGAGGTTGCCACGGGCGTCATAGGCGTAGGTCCGGCGGACGCCGTTCTCGTCGGTGTCGGCGATGATGCGGTCCATGGGGTCGTATTCCAGGTAGCGGTAGTTGCCGTGGGCGTCCTGGATGGCGGTGATCCGCCCCTTGCCGTCCCGGATGTACTTGGTCACTGCGCCATCCTCGTTGACCGCCTGGATCACCCGGCCCATGGCGTCATAGGTCAGCTGAACCTTGCCCCCCTCCTCGTTGAGGGTCTCGATAAGCTGATCCAGAGGGTCATAGGTCCCGGTGCGGCTGTTGCCACGGGGGTCTGTGATCTTCGTCAGATTCCCGTTCTCATCGTAGACATAGTAGGTGGTGTAGCCCTCGCCGTCGGTGTAGGTGAGGACCTGGTCGTTGGTGTCGTAAGTGTATTTCTCCACGCCGCCGTTGGGGTTGTGGACCTCGGTGATGTTGCCATTGGCGTCGTACACGAAGGCGGTCACATTCCCGTTGCGGTCCTCGGCGGTAACAGGGCGGTTGTCCTTATCATAGGTGTACCGCACCAGATACCCCTCCGGGTCCTTGATGGAAACGATGTTGTCGTTCTCATCGTAGGTGTAGAGCCAGATCCCGTTTAGGGCGTCCTTCTCGGTGGCCACCATGCCGGTGGAGGTGTAGGTCCTGGTGGTCACGCCCCCCAGGGGGTCGGTCTCGGTGAGGGGCCGGTCGTTCTTATCGTAGGTGTAGGTGGTGACGAAGCCCCGCTCGTTGGTGATGGTGAGGAGGTTGC
>OFGD01000548.1_pt1 | contig 24899 bp, 18 predicted proteins | sample 1521671 | NCBI WGS metagenome assembly OFGD01 (sample SAMEA3504114, study PRJEB24116) | mouse gut metagenome | biome: mouse gut; feature: mouse-associated habitat; material: faeces | place: Denmark | collected 2011 | reverse complement strand
GCTTTGAAAGTTTGGAGCTTGCCTGAGCTCCAAATCCAGCACTTCCCCTGCGAAATATAGACCTTTGACATACTTCGACTCCATCGTACCCGGATTCACTTCTTTTGTATTGATGCCTCCCCGGGTAATGATTGCCTCATTGTAATCCCTAAGCCCTGTCAGTGTCATAGAAAAATGTTTTATCAGATATACGAACCTTTGCCGCTCTTCTCTTGATATGACATTGACCTTTTTCTCAGGATCAATTCTGCTTAATTCTATCATAACCGGAAGCAATTTGGAAGGGAACAATTTTCCAAGTGCATTCTTGAACTGCCGGTTGCGGTTTTCCTCAAAATCTCTTCGCACTCTCTGGTCTAGCTGCTCCTCGCCAAGCGCAGGCTTTAAATCAATCTCAAGCCTTAACTCCTGATTCTTCAATTTCTGCCCCACATAACTGCTTGCACTGATAATCAGCGGACCGCTGACTCCGTAATGGGTAAATAACATTTCCCCGAATTCCTGATACAACCGTTTTTTCCCCTGATAAATGGACACAGATACGTTCCTGAGGGAAAGCCCCATAAGGCTCCCCACAAAGCCTTCCTTTACCTCCATCGGTGAAAGCGACGGCATACAGGGGATAATGGAATGCCCGCATTCACGGGCAAAACGATGACCGTCTCCTGTAGAACCGGTAGACGGGTAAGATAATCCGCCCGTTGCCACAATACAATCATCCCCGCCAACAGTTTCTCCACCGGCAAGTTCTGCATGCAGAAACTTTCCATTCTCGGCACATACCCGGATGACCTCTGTATGGAGCCTGACCTTGACATTCAGCCGTTTCAACTCCTGCTCCATAGCCTTGATTACGTCAGAGGAATGGTCTGACGCCGGAAATACACGTTCTCCCCGCTCTACCTTCGTCTTCACTCCCAGCTCCTCAAAGAATTGGATCACATCCTGGTTCGTATATCCGTAGAAGCTGCTGTACAAAAACCTTGGATTGCTCACCACGGATGCGAACAACGTCTCCATGCCGCAGGCATTGGTGATGTTGCACCTTCCTTTTCCCGTGATAAACAATTTCTTCCCTAATTTTTCATTCTTTTCAAGCAGACAAACGTTATGCCCATTCCGCGCCGCCGTAATTGCGGCGAACATTCCCGCAGCGCCGCCGCCTACCACTAAAACTTCGCTCATTTCATCCCCCGTTCATTCTCCCTGCATTCCTGAGAATCCTTCCTGCGAACCATTCATTTCTTCCTGAACGCCGGACATTTCCACTTTCTCGCCTACCATATTCAGCTCATCCTTATTGTACACCTGATACTCATCCCAAATCTCTTCTAATGTCTCAAGCGTCGTAATGACTTCCTTCTGCTTCTTCATGCACAATGCCACCACCAGCGCATTTACCACGCTCAGAGGCGCCACCAGAGAATCCACGATAGAAGCCATGTCGCTGCGCGCAATCAGGTTACAGGAGGAATACAGGGTCATGGGAGAATGGACGCTGTCAGTCAGGGTTATCACCTTCGCCTTCCGGTTGCTGGCATATTCCAACGCTTTCAGCGTACGCATGGAATATCTTGGAAAACTGATTCCGATGATGGCGTCCTCCTCATTGATTCTGAGCATCTGCTCAAAAATTTCGCTGGGGCTGTTGGTATTCACCGCCACCACCCCGTCGCATACCAGATTTAGATAAAAACTCAAAAAACTTGCTAGAGGTGCGCAGCTCCGACTCCCAACCACATAAATATTCCTCGCATTCAGAATCGTATCCACAGCCATTTCAAACGTCTCGTGGTCGATTGCCTCCATCGTCAGCTTGATTTTCTCAATATCTGAATGGAGTACGGTCGCAAGAATCTCTCCCTGGCTGATTCTGCCATATGTCACTTCCATGCGCTGAATCGAATTCAGCTTCGTCCGTACCATCTCGCCAAGAGCCCTCTGGAATCCTGGATATCCGTCATAACCAAGGGCCATGGCAAAACGCACCACGGTAGATTCACTGACGCCCACCTCTTCCCCCATTTTAGCCGCCGTCAAAAATGCTGCTTTATCATAATCCTTGCGGATGAAATCTGCAAGCTTTCTTTGGCCTTTACTGAACTTGGAATATCCGTCTTCTATCTTATTCAACAACTCATTCTTGCTTCGCATTGCACATAAAGCCTCTTTCCTACTTCTTTTACACCGTTACTATTATATAGCCTGTCCTCCAAACATTCAAGAGACTTTTCTGGCAAGTAAAAAAGCCTGCATATGCAGGCTTTAAACAAGTAGCGGGAACTGGATTTGAACCAGCGACACCACGGGTATGAACCGTGTGCTCTAGCCAACTGAGCTATCCCGCCATAATTATAAATCCTTAAGTTATCTATTAACTTAAGTAAATGGGACCAATAGGGCTCGAACCTATGACCCCCTGCTTGTAAGGCAGGTGCTCTCCCAGCTGAGCTATGATCCCATATATTGTGTCCGAAGAATTTGTCCTCTCCGTAACCTGCTCCGCTATTATAGCATTGCCAGATTACATATGTCAACACTTTTTTTAATTTTTTTCATCTTTTTTCAAATTTCCCACAGATAGCTATTTATCACTCCTATCTGTGGGAAACATTATTCCTAAGATAGAATCTTATACGATTCCCTGTGCAGTCATAGCGTCTACTACTTTTTCAAATCCGGCAATGTTAGCTCCTACAACGTAATTTCCTTTTACACCGTATTTTTCCGCTGCTGCTGCCGCATTATGACAAATATTTACCATGATGTCTTTGAGTTTTTTATCTACTTCTTCAAATGTCCAGCTTAAACGTTCGCTGTTCTGAGACATCTCAAGCGCAGATGTCGCAACACCACCTGCATTGGAAGCTTTTCCTGGAGCAAAGATAACTCCATTTGCCTGTAAGTATTCCGTTGCTTCTAATGTCGTAGGCATATTTGCTCCTTCTGCCACTGCTATAACACCGTTAGCAACAAGTGCTTTTGCGTCTTCTAAGAGTAACTCGTTCTGTGTTGCACATGGCAGTGCTATATCAACTTTTACACTCCATACGCCTCTTCCTTCATGATATTCAGAATTCGGACGATAATTCTTGTATTCTGTAAGACGTGCACGTTTCACTTCTTTAATTTCTTTCAATGCTTCAACATCGATTCCATCCGGATCATATACCCAGCCATTAGAATCACTTACCGTAACAACTTTAGCGCCTAACTGCTGCGCTTTTTCTGTTGCATAGATAGCAACATTACCAGAGCCGGATACAGAAACTGTCTTTCCTGCAAGTTCGATACCTTCCATCTTAAGCATCTCTTCTGCAAAATATAAAAGTCCATATCCTGTAGCTTGTGTTCTTGCCAAAGATCCGCCGTAGCTTAATCCTTTTCCGGTAAGAACTCCTTCATATACGCCGCGGATACGTTTGTACTGTCCGAAAAGATATCCGATTTCTCTTGCACCTGTACCGATGTCACCAGCCGGAACGTCTGTGTCGGCACCTATATACTTACATAACTCTGTCATAAAACTCTGGCAAAAAGCCATTACTTCTCTATCTGATTTTCCCTTCGGATCAAAGTCAGATCCACCTTTTCCACCACCGATCGGCAGACCAGTCAATGAGTTTTTAAATACCTGTTCAAAACCTAAAAATTTGATGATACCTAAATTTACAGATGGATGCAGACGCAATCCTCCTTTATATGGTCCGATTGAACTGTTAAACTGTACACGGTATCCTGTATTCACCTGTACCTGTCCTTTGTCATCTACCCATGGTACGCGGAATTTCAGCTGTCTTTCAGGTTCCACAAGTCTCTCTAATAATGCGTCTTTTCTGAATTTCTCTTCATTTGCTTCCACCACTACTCTAAGAGATTCCAGTACCTCTTTCACTGCCTGATGAAACTCAGGCTCTGCAGGGTTCTTTTTCACAACTAATTCAATTACTTCATCTACATATGACATAACTTTTGACCTCCTGATAATGTTATACTGCTTTTACCCTTTACTATCCTAAAGGAAATATGTTCATATGTCAATATTTTCATTTCATTCTATTACTATTTTTTCTTCAGGCAATATACTTTTTTGCCTTTTTCCATGCGTTCTTCCAACACATCTTTTTTTATCTCATACTCCAAAAACACATTGATAAATTGTTTCGGATTCGTAACAGCCAGCTTATTTTTACTGAAAAACTGCCCCACCTGAACATTTGCAATAACCTTCTCAATCTCTGATTTCTGCAAAAATTCTTTTTCCTTCAATTTCTTACATACCAGCTTTTCGCACTTTGCATAAAGTCTTCCTGCAAGCTCCACAGACTGATTCTGCGCTTTTTTGAGACCCCATACATAAATGACCGCCCCCATAACCGCAAACATAAGGACATACGCAACGTATCTAATCATGTTTCTTTTCCTCTTTCAAAACAACATATTTGTTATCCCTCATAATTTCAACAAATTTGATCAGTCTTCCATAAACAGGTTCTGCCCGATCCCCAAATTCCTCTTTTACAAGTTTTCCAACCTCAAATATATTTTTCTTCCCATCCAACTGTTTCCACACAAAACTGCCAAGTACATCCATTGCGATCTCACTCTTCTTTGGTTTCTTAAACACCTTCTGCGCAATCTTATTATAAAAACCTTTCCACGCTACACAAATGCAAATGATTCCGTCTTCTCGCTCATGCCATTCTATTACCGGGTTCTTTTCAAATACATAATCCAGATAATTGTCCTTTTTCTTTCCTATCTTAGCCATATTTTCTACCCTTTCCATGCAATATACTGCTTTTTCGTCTGATAGTAAAAGCATGCAGCCTTTAAAAAGCTGCATGCACATTTTTAACCATTCTTACTTGCTTTTATTCTCTTTTGAAAAAATAGTTACTTTCAGTAATGTTCCAACAACTGCTACCGCAAAGATTACAATCGCTGCGGCCTGACCAACAGAGAATATTTCAGAGATATTGATTATTGTACTTAAGTCTTTATCTCCAATCTTAATAACCGCAAAGATTGCAAGCAAGACTCCGACAATGCCTTCTCCGGCAATCATACCGGATGTATACAGAATACCTCTGTCAACACAAGCTTTCTTCTTCTCCTCTGACATGCCGCGTTTTTTATCTACGACCAGTCTTACAAGACCGCCAACCATAATTGCCGCATTCAATGAAAATGGAAGGTACATACCTACCGCAAATGGAAGTACCGGAATTTTTAAAATTTCAACTACGATCGCGATTGCCGCACCTGCAATAATAAGTCCCCATGGAAGGTCTGCATTCATAACACCTTCTACGATCATTTTCATCATACTTGCCTGAGGCGCCGGGAGCTCTGTAGAACCATACCCCCATGCTTCATTCAGAAGATAAAGCACTCCGCCAATCGCTGCTGATGAAGCAAGTACACCGATCAACTCGCCATACTGCTGTTTCTTAGGTGTAGCCCCTACAATAAATCCCGTCTTTAAGTCCTGAGATGTATCGCCTGCGATCGCTGCCACAATACAGATAATAGAACCGATTGCGATTGCACCTTTCATTCCTGTCGCCCCGCCAAGACCTGTCGCTTTTAACATCAACGTAGAAATCAAAAGCGTTGCAATAGCCATACCGGATACCGGGTTGTTACTGCTTCCGATAAGTCCAACCATTCTTGACGATACTGTTGCGAAGAAGAAACCAAAGATAACTACGATCACCGCTCCAAGAAGGTTAATCGGGAAAGTAGGAAGCAGCCAGATTGCAACTGCGATCAATGCAACTGCCGCAATAATATACTGCATCGGTAAATCCTGATTTGTTCTAAGTTCATTGTTTCCTTTTCCTTTGTTCTTAGACATACTCTTCATTGCCTGAGAGAATGTCTTTACGATCAATGGAAAAGATTTGATAAGGCTCATGATACCGCCTGTCGCAACGGCACCTGCACCGATATATTTAATATAGCTTCCCCAAATCTTGCTTGGAGCCATCTGGCTGATCGGTTCTGTTCCCGGGAAGATAACCGCATCTCCGGCAAACAGGCTGATCAACGGCATAAGCGCCAGCCAGCTTACAATACTACCCGCAAACATATAACTCGAAATTCTAGGTCCGCAGATATAACCTACGCCAACGAGCGCCGGAAGTACATCCATACCTACTGCCGCTCCTTTATATGCTTCGATATCATAATTTACGGAACTTGGGAAAACCCTCAGTCCATCTGCAATAAATTTATAACCGGCGGCCACTCCAAGTCCGGCGAATACCGTAGACGCTTTGGACCCTCCCTCTTCACCTGCAAGAAGAACTTCTGCACATGCAGTTCCTTCCGGATACGGAAGTACGCCATGTTCTTCTACGATCAACGCTTTACGAAGCGGAATCATAAACAGAACCCCTAAAATACCGCCCACAAAAGCAATTAGAAATACTTCAATAAGTCCTGGCGCCTTGATTCCTTCTACGCCTTCTTCTGCCCAGATAAATAACGCCGGTAATGTAAAAATAACACCGGCTGCAACTGATTCACCAGCGGAACCAATTGTCTGCACCATATTATTTTCTAATATAGACTCTTTTCTGAGAATCACACGAATAACTCCCATGGAGATAACTGCTGCCGGGATAGAGGCAGAAACAGTCAAACCAACTCGTAATCCTAGATACGCATTTGCCGCGCCAAACACAACCGCAAGAAGTACGCCAAGAATAAATGATGTAATAGTAAATTCCGGCACTACCTTTTCGGCTGAGATAAAGGGTTTAAATTCTTTATTATCCATTTTGTTTCCTCCCATTTTGGTTTTATCCTTTATACTCGAGCCTCATTATATCATCTTTCCAGGATAAAGTCATCTCTTATTTTTATAAATATCTTTATTGAATAATCTTTATTTGAAATATTCTACGCCAGACTCGAATAATTTCAGATCCTGTTCTCCATAGATATTAATTGCCACAGAATCGCCACGGCGTTCGGAATGTGCCATTTTGCCAAGCACACGGCCATCCGGACTCGTGATACCTTCAATCGCCATATAAGAACCATTCACATTCCATTCTTCATCCATGCTTACATTTCCGTCAAGATCACAATACTGTGTCGCAACCTGACCATTCGCAAACAATTTATCCAGCCATTCTTTATTTGCTACGAAACGTCCTTCTCCATGAGATGCCGGATTTGTATACACGCCGCCAAGCTTCGCATTCATAAGCCATGGAGATTTGTTTGTCACAACCTTTGTGTAAACCATCTTCGACACATGACGTCCAATCGTATTATAAGTAAGTGTCGGTGAATCAGCAGTCTGTCCAACCACATCACCATAAGGTACCAGCCCCAACTTGATCAATGTCTGGAAACCATTACAGATACCAAGCGCCAACCCGTCTCTTTCCTGCAGCAGTTTTTGTACTGCTTCTTTCAGCTTTTCATTCTGGAACGCAGTCGCAAAGAATTTTGCAGAACCGTCTGGTTCGTCTCCCGCCGAAAAACCGCCTGGGAACATGATAATCTGGGCCTTTGCAATTGCTTTTTCAAACACTTCCACCGAATCACGGATATCCGCTGCATTCATATTTTTAAATACTTTTGTAATGGTCTTTGCTCCTGCCCGCTCGAATGCCTTTGCACTGTCATATTCGCAGTTCGTTCCCGGGAATACCGGAATGAATACCGTTGGCTGTGCAATCTTATGCGTACAAATATGAACGTCTTTTGTATCATACAACGGGCTTTCTATCTTAATTTCTTTATTGCTTTCTGCTGAAACTGTAGCAAATACTTTTTCCAAAGTTCCTGTCCATGCAGCCATTGCGTCTTCCAATGCAATCTCTGTATTTGCATAAGAGAATGTTCTGTTATCTGTTACTTCACCGATTACCGTATAGGTAATTGCTAATCTTGAAACCCTCTTGGCCGGAACTTCTGCAATGATATCACCGAATGCCGGAGCAAATAATTCTCTTGCATCCATATTATGCTCTATCTTCACTCCCATGCCATTACCAAATGCCATCTTACTTACTGCCGCAATCACTCCATGGCGGTCGAGCGCATATGCAGAAACAACATTGCCTGCTTTGATATCACTGGTAAATTTCGTATATTGTTCCATTACCTTCTCATAATCCGGAAGATTAAAGCTATCTTTGTCAATACGAAGCCATACAAGTTTATTGCCGGCTGCCTTTAACTCCGGTGTGATAATATCTTGCTGTTTTGCGATATCCACTGCGAAAGATACGAGTGTAGGAGGCACATCAATATCCTGGAAGGTACCGGACATACTGTCTTTTCCTCCGATCGATGGCAATCCAAATCCAAGCTGTGCCTGGTATGCACCAAGAAGCGCTGCAAACGGCTGGCTCCATCTATGCGGTTCTTCCGTCATACGGCGGAAATATTCCTGGAAAGTAAAGCGAATCTTACTGTGATCACCGCCTGATGCAACAATCTTTGCAACAGATTCTGTCACCGCATAAGCCGCTCCATGATACGGACTCCAGCTTGATACATACGGATCGAATCCATAACTCATCATCGTTACTGTATCACATTTTCCTTTTAATACCGGAAGTTTCGCTACCATAGTCTGTGTTTCTGTCATCTGGTATTTTCCTCCGTGCGGCATAAATACGCTTCCCGCACCGATAGAACCATCAAACATCTCCACAAGCCCTTTCTGTGAACATACATTTAAATCTCGCAATGTCGCAAGCCATTTTTCTCTCACATCGCCCACTTCTACAAATCTCTTCAACGGACTGTCTGCTTCGTTCGGAATATCCACCGCAACCGAAGTCTCCTGATGCGCACCATTCGTATCAAGGAACGCACGGGAAATATTTACAATTTCTTTTCCTCTCCATGATAATACCAACCTTGGGCTTTCCGTTACGACTGCAACTTCTACTGCCTCTAAGTTTTCTTCTTTTGCATATCCTAAAAATTCCTGCACATCTTTTGGATCAATGACAACCGCCATACGCTCCTGAGACTCGGAGATAGCAATTTCCGTTCCATCGAGACCCGCATATTTCTTCGGCACCTTATCCAAGTCTACTTTCAATCCTGCTGCAAGCTCCCCAATTGCCACAGATACGCCGCCTGCACCAAAATCATTACACTTCTTGATTAATTTACTCACTTCTTCTCTGCGGAACATCCTTTGGATCTTACGTTCTGTAGGAGCATTTCCTTTCTGAACCTCTGCACCGCAAGTTTCAATGGATTCTTCGGTATGTACTTTGGAAGAGCCGGTCGCACCGCCGCAGCCATCTCTTCCGGTACGTCCGCCAAGCAAAATAATGATATCGCCAGGATCAGATGTTTCACGGATTACTGCGCGTCTTGGAGCTGCCCCCATAACCGCTCCGATTTCCATACGTTTTGCCACATAGTCCGGATGATAAATTTCTTTTACCATACCTGTTGCAAGTCCGATCTGATTGCCGTAAGAGCTGTATCCATGTGCTGCACCACGCACCAGTTTCTTCTGCGGAAGTTTTCCTTTTAACGTTTCTTTCACAGAAACTGTAGGATCTGCCGCACCGGTCACACGCATTGCCTGATATACATAAGTACGCCCTGACAACGGGTCACGAATAGCGCCTCCAAGGCAAGTCGCTGCCCCACCAAACGGCTCGATCTCTGTCGGATGATTATGCGTCTCATTCTTAAAATTAAAAAGCCACTCCTCTTCTACACCATCTACCTCTACCGGTACTACAATGCTGCAGGCGTTGATTTCTTCAGATTCTTCCTGATCCTCCAGCTTTCCTTCTTTTTTCAATTTACGCATTGCCATAAGAGCCAGATCCATCAGACAGACAAATTTGTCTTCTCTGCCTTTAAAAATCTCACTATGGTCATTTAAGTATTGTTTGTACGCCGCTTCGATCGGCTCTTTATAATCTCCTTCTCCAAATGTGACCTCTGTAAGCTCTGTTGAGAATGTCGTATGACGGCAATGATCAGACCAATATGTATCCAACACGCGGATTTCCGTCATAGATGGGTCACGTTTTTCTTCTCCTTTGAAATAATTCTGAATATGAAGGAAGTCTTTAAATGTCATAGCAAGTCCCAAAGAATCATATAATTCCTTTAGCTTCGCTTCTTCCATGTCTTTGAATCCTTCAAAAATCTTAACATCCTCCGGCTCTTCAAACACAGTCACCAATGTGTCCGGTTTCTCCTCGACTGCTTCTCTGGAATCTACCGGGTTGATACAATGATTTTTGATTGCTTCTAACTCTTCGTCTGTCAGACTTCCCTCGATAACATAGGTAGTCGCTGACTTAATCACAGGAAGCTCGTCTGCTTTAATAAACTGCACACACTGCTCTGCCGAATCCGCTCTCTGGTCAAACTGTCCCGGAAGATATTCCACCGAAAACGCCTTCGCTCCCTGTTCCATTTCAAATGTTTCTTTATATAAAATGTCTATCGGCGGCTCTGCAAATACACCATTGCAAGCTCTCTCAAATGTCTCATCGGAAAGATTTTCCACATCATAACGAATCAACACTCTGACACCTGTCACTGTTTCGATTCCAAGATAGTTCTTAATCTCTCCCCTTAACTCTTTTGCCTGTACTGCAAATTCGGGTTTCTTTTCCACATATACACGTTTTACACCGCTCATAATGACCTCCTTAAATTTACATTTCTAGTTATTTTTATCGTATCACAAAGTCCTTCATTAATAAAATTAATATATCTTAATAGTTTTATAAGTATTGCTTATTTTGCTTTTTTTCAAGAATTCTATAAACCAAACTAGCTCCCATCAAAGCAATCAGCCAAAGACCAAACATCATGCCAATCCGTACCAGCATATCGAAGAAAAACCCTTCCGGCAGCATACGGATCATATAATCGACAGCTGGATCAAACAGCCATTCCTCATTATCAAAAACAATCTGATGAAACAGATAAAATACCTTTGTAAAGTTCATGGCACAGGCAATTCCAACTACTGCACATATTCCAAGAAAGACAGCTCCTGCCGTAAACGTCATCTTTATGAATACATTTTTCTTCTTCATAAAAATCAGAACAAGATTAAGTCCCACAACTACAAAAAACAAACCATTGCGGAGTTTCAAGCCCCCTATAAACAGCGTTCTCACTTCCCCCATATGAAACCGGTCTTGCTCATTAAAAAAATCTTGTTCCCTACCCTCGACGGTTGTCCATACAGAGAGTTCTTCACGTTCTCCGATAAGATATGCCATCATCTCTTCGGTGACATGCATAACATCTTCCATCTCCATATCAAGCTCTTTTGTCACCTCATATTTTTCATATTCTTTTTCATAAAATTTATAATCTTCATCTTTGTAAACTGCCCATTCAAAGCTAGAAAGCAGCAAACATATGATGAATAGAAATGCAGCAACAAATGCAATTACTTTCTGCAGCCGTTCCACATACGGATTCATACCAAAATCTCCCTTCGTCTATGATAAAATCTATTGTAAAACTTATTGTTATCCCTTATAATCAAATAAGTACTTATAAGGGGGACTAATATAGATGGACATCAATTATGAATTATATAAAGTTTTCTATTATGTTGCAACAACCTTAAGTTTTTCGGAAGCTTCCAAAAAACTTTTTATCTCACAGTCGGCAGTAAGCCAGTCTGTAAAGGCATTGGAGAAAAAATTAGATCAGCCGCTTTTCATCCGCAGTACAAAAAAAGTACAGCTCACTCCAGAAGGCGAGATTCTTCTGCGCCATGTAGAGCCTGCCATGAATCTTATCAAACGCGGAGAAGCCCAGATTGCTGATTCTATTGCAGGCGGTGGTCAGATTCGTATCGGGGCAAGCGACACTATATGCCGTTACTTCCTTGTTCCATATCTAAAACGTTTCCACAGAGAGTTTCCAAACGTACATATCAAAGTCACTAATCAGACTTCGATAAGATGTGTCGACCTTTTAGAAAACGGACAAGTAGATTTAATCTTCACCAACTACCCGAACTCCTATTTGAGCAATATGTATACCATAAAAAAAATTAAACGTTTCCATGACGTATTCGTAGCAAATGATTCCTTTTCTTCTTTACGAAGCCGGAATCTCTCACTTGCACAACTTCTGGAACATCCGATTCTGATGCTGGATAAGAAAAGTACCACAAGTGAATTTCTGCACAGCCTGTTCCAACAGCATCAGTTAGACCTTGTTCCGGAAGTAGAACTTAGCAGCAATGACCTTCTTCTTGACCTTGCAAAAATCGGTCTTGGAATCGCCTTTGTTCCGGATTACTGTATCAATGAATCTTCTGATGATTTGTTTATCGTAGGCACAAAAAACACCTTACCGGAGCGTGAGATCGTGGCAGCTTACAATACGCATATTCCAATTCCCAAAGCAACTATGGAATTCTTAAATTATTTTAAAGAAATCTCTTAAACTTTATCAGCCAGATTTTTGTCGGTCCAAAATCCTTCGATTTTGCGGCCGATTTCTTTTCGGCTGCATACTTCCATATCGTCCCACTCTCTGGGAAAAATCTCCTGATATTGCCTTTGCATAAACCGCTCATCCAAAAGCATGATCACACCTTTGTCTTCTTCCGTACGAATCACACGCCCTGCCGCCTGCAAAACCTTGTTCATTCCCGGATACAAATATGCATAAGAAAATCCATCCATCCCATGACTGTCAAAATACTGCTTCAGAATCTCTCTGTCATTGCATACCTGCGGCAACCCGGTACCGACAATAAACGCTCCAATCAATGTCTCTTCTTTCAGGTCAATCCCTTCCGAAAAAATTCCACCCATCACACAAAATCCAATCAGGCTCCCTTCCCGCTCTTCTTCAAAGCTCTCCAGGAAGATTTCTCTGGCAGTCTCGCTCATATACTGCCCTTGCACGATACTCTCAATATCCAGTTCTATTCCGGTTCTGATACGTTCCTCTTCTACATAAATCTGAAATGCTTCATACACTTCCTCCATAAAATGATAAGAAGGAAAAAAAGCCATATAATTGCCGGTCTTGGCTGTTACCGCCTCGTAAAGATAAATGGCATATCTTTGATACATCTGCGGCCCCCGCAGTGTATATTTGCTGCTCACATCATTTCCTAACACAAGAAGCCTTTTTTCTCTTTCAAACGGAGATTCTGCATAAATAGCATAATCATCCTCTTTCGTACTCAATAGCTTTTTATAATACTGAACCGGCAAAAGTGTTGCAGAAAAGAACACCGTACTGTTTCCCATGCTCAAATATTCCTGAAGATTGTTCGCAGGATTCACACAATACAATTTCACCTTAAACCGATTATCTTTTTCCAGTTCCGTATAGATAATATAACTCTCATCCAATCGTTCATGCACATACAAAAACATTCGTATCTGAAAATACAGATCAAGAATCTTTTCACGTAATTCCTGATTATCACAAAACTCCAAAACCTTTTCCATCTCAGACATTACATTAAGCAATTTCAAGGCAAGCACGGATACACTCTTATGGATCTCATAATTTTCACACTCCCGTTTCCATTCCAGCATCTGCTTATTACATCCATCCAAAAATCTTGCCAGTTTCGGACTTTCAAACTTTACCGCCTTTTTCAACGCCAGGAAATCTTCTTTGTACAGAACAGCGCTGTACATCTCCCTTCCCCGCTCCACTAAATTGTGCGCCTCATCGACCAAAAACAGATGCTCTCCGGCAATCCCTTCCTGAAAAAACCGTTTCAAATGTGCATTCGGATCGAATACATAATTATAATCACAAACAACCGCATCTACCCAAGTTGACGCATCCAGCGAAAGTTCAAACGGACAGACATTATGTGTTCTCGCCTGCGCTTCTAAAACTTCCCTGCTCATGAAATCTTCCTTCTGCAAAAGTTCAAACACTGCATCATTCACCCTGTCATAATGTCCTTTCGCATAAGGGCAAGCTTCTGGATTACACTCTGCTTTCTCCAAAAAACAGATTTTTTCTTTCGCAGTCAGCGTAATGGTCTTCATACGCAGATGTTGTCCGCGAAGCGTCTCAAACGCCTGCTCGGCAACCGTTCGCGTAATGGTCTTTGCAGTCAGATAAAATATCTTCTCTCCCAATCCTTCACCTACCGCTTTTACCGCAGGAAATACAGATGCCATCGTCTTTCCCACCCCGGTCGGCGCCTGAATAAACAATTTTTTCTTCCGCAGGATCGTTCTGTATACCGATGTCACAAGATGCTTTTGTCCCTCTCTGTAATCAAACGGAAATTCCACTCCTTTGATAGACGCGTTACGCGCCTTTCTCCACTCTATCTGAAACTTTGCCCACCTTTCATATTTTTTTACGACGTCCAAAAACCAGTGTTCCAGCTCTTCATACCGATAACTGCTCTGGAATTGTTTCAATTCTTCACTCTCCATCTGGCAATAGGTCATCTGTACTTTTATTGTTTCCAGATTCTGTTTCTTCGCAATCATATATGCATAGCATTTTGCCTGAGCAAGATGTATCCCGACTGGTTCTTTCAACCGCTCGATATCCCCCAGAATGCCTTTGATTTCATCAATCATGATCCCATCGGTCTCTTCGATCACGCCATCGGCACGTCCCTCGACCTGCAGGATAAATCCTTCGCAGGCTACCTGTATCTTCACCGAAACCTCCGCATGATAAGAAGAACCCATCCGTCTTTGTATCTTACGGTGAATTCTGCTTCCCATCTGCATCGCTTCTTTATCCATTTTTCCACTGGTCCTGTTATCAATATCTCCGCTTTGTAATACAAACTCTACAAGATTACGCACAGAGATGCGGATGACTTGCTCCTCCATGTTATCCACACTGCCTCGTCTTTTTTATCTCCTGCTTATTGTAACACACCTTGCCTAAAATACCCACCATTTATTGATTTTGAATTTTACCGTAAAATATCATGAATAGATCAAACAGAACTCTTACGAGAACTCTACCATATACGTTCTTCGGTAAAGCGGGGCATGCTGTCTTTGCAATCCAAGATTTTTCCGTTCTTTAATCGCAAGACTTTCAACAAAACTTTTCCATAATATCTGATACTCATTTTCAGCACAGGAATACTGTTCGATTTTTTCCATATCCACTTTACTGTCATGCACCAAGATCCATTGTTTCCTTGCCTCATGCACTAAAAACATCTGATGTGTCTTATCACATATCATCCAGTTTTCAAGCGGAAGCCGGTTTGCAAAATGCCCGGCGATGCATGTCAGAATCTGGGCTTTCGGCGCGATCTTGGATATCAATATTCCGCTGTCCAATTCCTTAAACCGCACAAATTCCTTGAATATATGAGCTTCATTTGCTACAGCTCTGCTCAATTCAAACACTTTGGCCACTGCCGGATTACTTAGGTGCTCCATGATTTTTCTGCTGTCTTTTACTGTTTTTGCCGACTGCATCACACCCCAGATAGCCGTTCCTTTCCCCGAATCATCCGCAAGGCAGGCATGATAAATATCCCAGTAAGTATCATATCCCATATGTTTTTGAATCAGTCTTTCTACCGCAACAGCTTTGTGCTGACTTTCCTCCACCTCAAAATATTCGCAGAACAACTCCTGTTCTATCTGTCCCCGAATCAAAATGCCGGCATTTTCTATTGTCCTTTCTTCTTTCCATGCATCATAGATGCCGGAAAACACTCCTGTTACTGTATCATTTACTACGTACATCTTTCGCATCACATGCCACCACCCATCGAAATATTTTCTGTCCTAAATTTTACATCATCAAATAACGAAATCTGCTGATAATTCATATTCCTTATATGATCCGGCAGCTTTTCTTTCGTGCTAAGCAGATTTTTTGTAATATAATCTTCTTCTATCTTCACCGGATACATCATTTTCCCGTTGCAGGTCAAAAAGTAGAGTGCACGTTTTAACACGACTCCCATCTTTTTTAAGTCTGCAAAATCTAACACCCCAAATCTTCTTGCCTTCACAATTCTGGACGCGGATTTATAGCCAATTCCCGGAACCCGAAGCAGTGTATGATAATCTGCACGGTTTGCTTCCACCGGGAACATTTCCAAATGCTGCAGCGCCCAGTTACATTTCGGATCAAATAAAACATTAAAATTAGGATTCTTCTCTGAAAGCCATAATAACGCAATAGCCAGTCCGCCTGATACAGGCGATGTTCCCGAAGCAGCGGCGGCCCTTCATTTGTCTTTGCCGGCAGCGCTTTATCTTCATTGACATGAACAAAAGCCGAATAGAACACTCTCTTTAATCCGAATTTCTGATATAAAGATTCTGCCACATTGATAATCTGATAGTCTGATTCCGGGGTCGCCCCGATAATCATCTGCGTACTCTGCCCTGCCGGAACGAATCGCGGTGCATTTTTGTACTGAACAATCTCCTGCCTATTCTCTGCCATCTTATTCTGCACCAGCCGCATCGGTGTAAGTATATTTTTACGGTTCTTATGCGGCGCAAGCATACGGAGGCTTTCCGCTGTCGGCAGTTCTAAATTCACGCTCATTCTGTCCGCAAGAAATCCCACGCGCCTGATTAACTCCTCATCCGCTCCGGGAATCGCTTTTACATGAATATATCCTTGAAAGTTACATTCATAACGCAGTTTATACAGCGAAGCATAGATAAGTTCCATTGTATAATTCGGTGATTTCAAAATTCCGGAACTTAAAAACAATCCTTCAATATAATTACGCCGATAGAATTCTATCGTGAGTTTACACACCTCATCCGGCGTAAAGGAAGTGCGCACCACATCATTCGATGAACGATTGATGCAATACTTACAGTCAAAAATACATTCGTTCGTAAATAATATTTTCAAAAGTGATACGCATCTTCCATCAGACGTAAAAGTATGACAAATTCCGCTCTTTTGACAATTTCCGATTCCTGTACCGTCATTTTGCCTGTCTACGCCACTCGACGTACATGCCACATCATATTTCGCCGCATCTGATAAAATATTCAATTTTTCATACATAGACATGCTTTCCTGAATCCGCATATATATCCCTCGCTTACACAAACATTTGTTCTATATCTTCATTATAGAACAGATGTTCTTTTCTTTCAAGTGTAAATTTATGGAAAAAGGAAAAAATTCTCATTACATCATAAAAAGCAGCAGCGACAAAGACTATCCTCTTTATCGCTGCTGCTTTTCCTAAACATATTTTATTTTTTAAATCTTTTCCGCAATATTATTCAAATATGCATTCTCTACTTCGTAGAATTTTTCCTTCTCTACCATTTCGGCAAGTTTTGGATCGATCGGCATTTTTCCAAGCACCTCACATCCCAAATCCTTTGCAATTTCTTCGATATGACTCTCACCGAACACATTAATTTTCTTACCGCAGTCCGGACACTCCAGGTAACTATAATTTTCCACAATTCCCAGTACCGGAATATTCATCTGTTTTGCCATATTGTAAGCCTTTGTTACAATCATGCGCACCAGATCCTGCGGAGAAGTTACGATTACAATTCCATCCACCGGGAGAGACTGGAATACAGTAAGCGGCACATCTCCCGTTCCTGGAGGCATGTCAATCAGGAGTACATCTAAATCCCCCCACATAATGTCTGTCCAGAACTGCTCCACCAATCCGCTGACAACCGGACCTCTCCATATAACCGGATCTTCCTCCGACTGCAGCATCAAATTGACAGATACCACTTTTGTGCCGTCCTTTGCCGTACATGGGATCCAGCCAGCTTCCGTACCGATGATCTGGTTGTGAAGACCGTACATTTTCGCGATCGACGGTCCGGTAATATCTGCATCCATAATTCCAACTTCATATCCGCTGGCTTTTAACTGTCTTGCGATTGAAGCAGTTACCATGGATTTACCAACGCCGCCTTTTCCGCTTACGACTCCAATTACCTTTTTAATATTGGAAAATGGATTCGCCGGCTTTCTAAAATCTGTTTTCTGGCTCTCACAATTCCCCGCATGTGCACATCCTGCACAAGATTCCTTTGAGCATTCGCTCTGATTTGTCTCTGACATGATTTTCACCTTACCTTAATTTATTTTTATTTATAAAATCAGTTTTACGTTCCACTGCCTTCTATACCTTCCATATCGCGTGTGACATCTTTGAGCCATTTATAGCTTACATACCGCTTGATCGTCAGCGGCACCTTGACAAGTTCATCACTCATCAGCAGGAAATACACGACAAACACACTTGCATGGAAATAAAATGCCGCTATCGCGCCTAACAAAATAGAAAATCCCCACATTGTAGATACATCCATAACAAGTCCAAACTTCGTATCTCCGCCGGAACGGAAAACACCAATGACCAGTGTTCCGTTAATTGCCTGTGCAAATGTAAAGTAGGACATAACAAAAAGCATAAACCTTAAATAACTTTTTGCTTCTTCCGTCAACGCCAATGCAGAATTTGCAATCGGCGCAGATACCAGAATCAACAGTCCACCGATAAATCCAAGGATCATACTCAGCCACAGGAACCGCTTTGCATAGGCTTTCGCTTCTTCCATCCTTCGTTCCCCAATCGTCTTGCCAAGGTAAATGGCTGTTGCATGAGCAACTCCGAATACGACAACCGTTGCCAGCTGCCTCGCCACCTGTGCTACTGAATTTGCCGCGACCGCAGCGCTTCCCAGGTGACCGATGACCGCCGTATTCGCAGAACTTCCAAGTCCCCACATCAATTCATTTAGCACAACCGGCATGGAATATACCAGATAATCTTTGAATAATACTCTATCAATCTTATATAAATCCCGGATACGGATACGAACCGTCTTATTGCGCACATATGCATACCACAATACGATAAGCGCTTCCAAAATTCTCGAAGTCAACGTGGCAATCGCCGCTCCTTTAATTCCCATCGCCGGAAATCCAAAAAGACCAAAAATCAGCACTGCATTGAAACATATATTATTCAGCAATGAAATTGCATATACAATCGTCGCAATCAATACCCGCTCAATGCTTCGCATAATATTCAGGTATACTTGTGTAAATGCCATGAAAAGATATGAGCATCCTACGATTTTTAGGTATTTAACCCCTTCTTCGATTACGACTGGGTCGCTCGTGTAAATGTGCATCAAAAGCTCCGGAATCAACAATGCTGCCGCTGCAAATACAAATGCAGTCACAAGTCCGGAACTCAATCCGATTCCAAGCACTTTCTCAATCGTTCTGATATCTTTTTTGCCCCAATACTGCGCCGTCAGAACCGTCGCTCCTGACGTAATGCCCATGAAAATCAGCGTCATGATAAACTGTATCTGCCCCGCAAGCGATGCACCGGACAATACCTTTTCTCCTACTTTCCCAAGCATGATGACGTCTGACGCCGTTACACCTACATTGATAAGATTCTGTATCGCAAGAGGCACTACCAGCGCAAACACCGAACGATAAAACTGTTTCCAGTTAATCTGCACCATCTATTCTCCTTCATTTTTACCAAAAAAATTATCAGTAATAACTGTTTCTGCCTCTTAATCTTCAAATGTTTCTTTCAATTTATCCATGAAACCTTTTTTCTTCTTTTTAGGTTCTTCGCCCGCACCTTTTTCCTGGTTCAGACTATTGCCGCTAAGCTCATCGAATCTGCGAAGCGCCTCTTTTGCTTCTGCACTTAATTTTTCCGGCGTCTGGATAACCAATGTCACATAGTGGTCACCGCGAATCTGTGAATTTCTAAGTGACGGCACTCCCTTATTCTTCAAGCGCACTTTTGTATCCGTCTTTGTTCCCGGTTTTACCGTATACAGCACGTCGCCGTCCACTGTTTTAATACGCACGTCACCGCCAAGCGCTGCCTGCGCAAAGGAAATCGGCGCGGTTGAGAAAATGTGCATATCCTGACGTTGGAAAATCGGATGTCTGGAAACGGTCACTTCCACGAGTAAATCTCCTCTTGGACCGCCATTGGTTCCCGGTTCTCCTTTTTCGCGGATACGTACACTTTGTCCATTATCAATACCTGCCGGAATCGTTACTTTTATTTTCTTTTTGCTTGCAATATATCCCGTACCGCCGCAATCCGAACATTTTTCACGTACGATTTTACCGCTTCCGCCGCAATCCGGACAAGTCTGTACGTTCTGAACCGTACCAAAGAATGACTGGGAAGTATAGACAACCTGACCTCTTCCGCCGCATTTTTGACAAGTTTCCGGTGAAGTTCCTGGTTTTGCCCCTGTTCCTCCACACTTGCTGCAAGGATCTTTCAAAACAATATCCAGCTCTTTCTCGCATCCAAAAATAGCCTCTTCAAATGTGATGCGTACGCCTTTACGGATATTCATCCCTTTCATAGGCCCATTATTAGCTCTGCCGCTTCTTCTGCCGCCGCCAAACAAATCGCCGAAAATATCGCCGAAGATATCACTAAAATCTGCTCCGTTAAAATCAAAGCCGCCAAATCCACCAGCGCCACCGCCGCCGTTTTCAAAGGCAGCATGCCCAAACTGATCATACTGACGTCTCTTATCCGCGTCACTAAGTACTGCATATGCTTCGGAAGCTTCTTTGAATTTCTTCTCTGCTTCCGCGTCTCCCGGATTCACGTCCGGATGGTATTTCTTCGCTAAGGCTCTGTATGCTTTCTTAAGCGCTGCATCATCTGCATTTTTATCCACGCCCAACACTTCATAATAATCTCTTTTTGTCTCAGCCATAAATAATCCCTTTCTATGCTTTCAGCAAAACGCAAGTATTCTGCGGAATCCTTTTATCAGAATTCCGCAGAACCGTGCTGTTTACTTTTATTCAAAAATTATACTTCTTTGTAATCTCCATCTACGACATCATCCCCATCAAATCCCTCTGGTGCCGGTCCAGCTTCCGGTCCAGGACCTGCCTGTGCATTTTGCGCTGCCTGTGCCTGCTCATATACTTTTGTGAACAATGCCTGTGAACTCTGCATCAACTTCTCTTTTCCGGCCTTAATTTCTTCTACCTGAGCATCTGTCATGCTTTCCGGCTGAGATTGTGCAAGTAAATCTTTTAATGCCTGAATGTCTGCTTCTACCGCTGCCTTATCGTCTCCGCTGATCTTATCGCCAACTTCGCCGAGTGCTTTTTCCGTCTGGAACACCATAGCGTCTGCATCATTACGTGCATCGATTGCTTCTTTACGTTTCTTATCCTGTGCTTCAAACTCTGCTGCTTCTTTTACTGCCTTGTCAATATCAGCATCGGACATATTAGAACCTGCTGTGATTGTAATATGCTGCTCTTTACCTGTTCCCAAATCTTTTGCAGATACATTTACGATACCGTTTGCATCGATATCAAATGTAACTTCGATCTGAGGGATTCCACGTGGAGCCGGAGGAATTCCGTCAAGACGGAACTGTCCAAGAGATTTATTATCCTTTGCGAACTGTCTCTCACCTTGTACAACGTTGATGTCAACTGCGGTCTGATTATCTGCTGCAGTAGAGAATATCTGGCTCTTCTTTGTAGGAATTGTTGTATTTCTTTCAATCAATCTTGTAGCAACACCGCCCATTGTCTCGATAGAAAGAGAAAGCGGAGTTACATCAAGGAGCAGAATATCGCCTGCACCGGCATCGCCTGCCAACTTACCACCCTGAACAGATGCTCCTAAAGCAACACATTCGTCCGGGTTCAAAGATTTGGAAGGTTCTTTTCCTGTAAGCTGTTTTACTTTATCCTGAACAGCCGGAATACGTGTAGAACCACCAACTAATAATACCTGACCAAGTTCAGAAGCGCTAAGTCCCGCATCAGAAAGTGCGCGTCTTACCGGCTCTGCTGTTTTTTCTACCAGATCAACTGTAAGTTCATCAAATTTTGCTCTTGTAAGGTTCATATCAAAATGTTTTGGACCTTCTGCTGTTGCTGTGATGAATGGCAAGTTGATATTTGTTGTTGTTGCAGAAGAAAGTTCTTTTTTTGCTTTCTCTGCTGCTTCTTTTAATCTCTGAAGCGCCATCTTATCTGTAGATAAATCTACGCCTTCCATTCTCTTGAATTCAGAAAGCATGTAGTCTGTAATCTTCTGGTCAAAGTCATCTCCACCAAGTCTGTTATTACCTGCTGTAGATAATACTTCGATAACACCATCACCGATTTCGATAATAGAGACGTCGAATGTACCGCCACCCAAATCGTAAACCATGATTTTCTGTTCTTTTTCATTGTCAAGACCGTAAGCAAGCGCTGCTGCTGTCGGCTCGTTGATAATACGTTTTACATCAAGTCCTGCAATCTTACCTGCATCTTTTGTAGCCTGACGCTGAGCATCATTGAAATAAGCAGGTACTGTGATAACAGCCTCGGTTACTTTTTCTCCCAGATATCCTTCTGCATCTGCTTTTAATTTCTGCAAAATCATTGCGGAAATCTCCTGCGGAGAAAACTTTTTATCGTCAATGCTTACTTTATAGTCAGATCCCATCTCTCTTTTGATAGAAGAAATTGTCTTGTCAGCATTTGTAACTGCCTGACGTTTTGCAGGCTCACCTACGAGACGTTCTCCTGTCTTTGTAAATGCAACTACGGATGGTGTTGTTCTTGCACCTTCTGTATTTGCGATAACTGTTGGCTGTCCGCCTTCCATAACAGCTACACAGCTGTTGGTTGTACCTAAGTCAATACCTATGATTTTGCCCATTTTTATTTCCTCCTGTTAATTTGCTACTTTGACCATGCTGTGCCTTACTACGGAATCGCGGTACATGTAGCCTTTCTGGAATTCCTCAGCTACCGTGTTCTCACCGAAATTCTCATCCTCCACATGCATCACCGCGTTGTGGAAATCTGGGTTGAATTCCTGCCCCACTGCCTCAATCGGCTTGACTCCTGCGCTCTCTAACGTGGTCATTAATTGCTTATACACCTTCTCCATCCCCTGAATAAAGGGATCTTCCTTTTCCTCCTCCTTGACAGCCCCAAGCCCTCGCTCGAAATTGTCAACTACCGGAAGAATCTTATCTATGATATCTTTCGCACCTATCTCGTACATCTGGGACTTCTCCTTATCCGTACGCTTGCGGAAGTTATCAAACTCTGCCATCTGACGGGTGAGCCGGTCTGTCAGCTCTTCAATCTTCTCGTCTTTCTTATCCTTCTTGGGCTTCTTTCCAAAGAACTTCTTCCCGGATTTCTGACCGTTCTCTCCGTCTTTCACATCCCCTTCCTGGTCTTGGGCTTCTGCGTCTTCGCCGTCTTCGCAGCCCTCCTGTCCTTCGGCATTCTCTGTTGTCTCGTCTTCACAGCCGTCCTTAGGTTCTGCCTCGTCTGCCGCCTTGGAACTTTTTGACTCCTCTGCTGCTTTCTTCGCTTCCTCTACGGCTTCTTTTACCATCTCTTCCTGGCTTTTCTCCTTATGCTTCTCCAAGGGTTATTCCACCTTTCTATTCTTTTTTATGAAACATCTGATCCAGCTCGTTCTGGAGCCTTTTCATTGACTTTAATACATGTTCATAATCCATTCTCTTTGGTCCGATAATACCTATCGTTCCCTTCATGCCGTCACCTAATTCATAAGTTGCGGTAACAACGCTGCAGTCTTTCATCGTCTGAACCGGGGTCTCATCTCCAATGTATACCTGAATTCCGGTATTGTCATCCTTCGCTAGTGTCTGTGTCACTAGTTCCGTCAACTGCTGCTTTTCCTCAAACGCATTGATAATCTCCTGTGCGCTCTGGTTATCGCTGAGTTCTGGATACTTAAAAATATTCGTCGCACCGCTCGTGTAGATCTGCATATCCTCATCTATCTGAATCGCATCCGCCACTGCATCCAATACATTACTGATTACGCTGCTGTGTATTCCTGCCTGTTCTTTCAGCCTTGCAATCAATCCCAGATTGATCTCTTCAATGGACATGCCATTCAGCGTCGTATTAAGGAGCATATTCAGCTTCAACAGATTCTCATTGCTTAGAGCCTCATCCACACGGATAATCTTATTCTTAATTACATTGCCGCCAAGTACGATTACCGCAATCACCTGTTCCGCGTCCACCATAGATAACTGGATAAACTTAATCTTATTCGCGTTATTCATAGGAGTGGAAACCATGGTGGCATAATTCGTATTGCTTGCCAAAACTCTCGCTGCCTGCTTGAGGAGCTGTTCCATCCGGTCTGCCTTGTCAAGCATCTGCTCCTGCATCTCATTGAGTTCCTGCTCCTTCTCCTCCATCAGCATATCTACATAAAGCCTGTAACCCTTATCCGAAGGAATCCGTCCCGCCGATGTGTGCGGCTGCATGATGTATCCAAGTTCTTCCAGATCAGCCATCTCGTTGCGGATCGTTGCGGAACTCAAATTCAAATCCGTATACTTGGAAATCGTCCTGGAGCCCACAGGTTCGCCCGTCTCGAGATAATTCTGGATGACTGCATGCAGAATCTTCATCTTGCGGTCACTAAGGCTGTGTTCTGTCACGGTCTGCTTCCTCCTTTCGGATTCTTCTGTTAGCACTCTACATTTTTGAGTGCTAATATCTTCGACTATTAATGTATCACTCCCCATTTCTTTTGTCAACACTCTTTATATTTTTTTTATACTTTGTCGGACGATAGTCCGCCCGCCCCTCAGGGGCATGCTTTTCGGGACGCCAAAAAATGTGTCAGCACACTAGAACCGGACGTGTATATTACAACGATGGAAAACAAAGATGGGGAAGAGATTCCGTTTATATACGAAAGCAACCAGTCATGGATGTACTGCATACATCAAGAACTTTCCGATCATGAAATCCGCGACATATACAAGGGATTATGGGAAATCGAAGAATCTTTCAAGATTTGGTAATTATGCGCGTTTTAGAGCTGCTCATAGAAAAACGCCATTCTTTGGCTTAGACGATCAAAATAGTCAGAAATCCGGTGAAGGCTGAAA
>OFGD01000545.1_pt1 | contig 25037 bp, 18 predicted proteins | sample 1521671 | NCBI WGS metagenome assembly OFGD01 (sample SAMEA3504114, study PRJEB24116) | mouse gut metagenome | biome: mouse gut; feature: mouse-associated habitat; material: faeces | place: Denmark | collected 2011 | reverse complement strand
CGCTTTCGCTGCGCCACTCCACCTAAATCTTAATATTTCCTACCCGTGGTCCCTTTTTGTGCTGTCCGCACAATCTGGGGCGGTTCATTTCATTTTGCCCTTGACAACTAGGTTGGTCAGTGCTATATTGATAATTATATTATCGGTAATTTAATTATCATTTGAGGGGAGGACAGACAATGGCCAAGCCGGACCATTCCCTTGATCCTTTGATCCTGGCAAGCGCGCGCCGGGAGTTTCTGGAGAAGGGCTTTGAAAAGGCATCGCTGAAGCAGATCTGCGAGAACGCCAATGTGACCACCGGTGCGCTCTACAAACGCTACAGCGGCAAAGAGGAGCTGTTCGCCGCCGTGGTGGCGGATACCGTGGCGGATCTGAATGAAATCATAGCCCAGAAGTCCGTCACGGATTTCAGCCAGGTATCGGATGAGACGCTGGTGAAAGCCTGGGACATGGACGAGGACTACATGATGTGGTGGTTCCGCTATTTGGATGAACGGCACGACGGTTTTGTGCTTCTGGTCAGCTGCGCGGAAAACACCCGCTACGCCAACTTCCAGCACGACTGGGTGGAGAAGATGACCCAGGCTACCTATGGATACTACCAGGAGGCCCGCCGCCGGGAGCTGACCACGGTGGATATGTCGGAAGCGGAGATGCACATCCTGCTCACCGCCTTCTGGGCTACCATTTATGAGCCGTTCATCCACGGCTATAATCTGGAGCAGCTGGAGAGCCACTGCAAGCCGGTCTGCAAGCTTTTTGACTGGTACCGCGTATTTGGATTTCCTTCCCCCTGAAAGGCCCTTCCTGGGAAGGGCCTTTCAAAAGTCTTCAGGTTAGCTCTATCTAACTTATTTTGATCAAAAGAGGTCATTTTGTGTTCAAGAACGTGTTGGACTATGCGGGGGAATCCCGCCGGCTGACCTACCGGTCAGTGGCCGTCCTCCTGCTGGGCGTGACCATGAGCGTACTGCCTTTCTGGTTTGCCTACCAGCTGATCCTGCCGCTGCTGGGCTATGGCGCTCTGGAGCCTGCCGGAGCTATTTGCCGGGTGGCCGCTATCGCCGTCTGCGGAATCCTCTATGCCCTGCTCTATGTCCGGGGGCTGGCTCTGTCCCATCAGGCGGCTTACCACACCCTGGAAAACATTCGCGTCTCCCTTCAAAAAAAGCTGGAGGCACAGCCCTTGGGGACGATTCAGGAGAAGGGCGTGGGCGTCCTCAAAAAGATGTTCATTGACGACATCGAATCCATTGAACTTCTGCTGGCCCACGCCATTCCGGAGGGAATCTCGAATGTTGCCGTTCCGGTCATCGTCTATATCGCCATGTTCTTCGCGGACTGGAAACTGGCGCTGCTGACTCTGTGCTCCCTTCCTTTGGGGTTCGTGGCCATGGGCGCCATGTACAAGCAGGGCACCAGCAAAATGGGGGCCTACTACGGCGCGGCCCAGAAGATGAACAGCACCATTGTGGAGTATATCAACGGCATGGAGGTTGTAAAGGTCTTTAATCGGGACGGCGACAGCTACAAGCGGTTTGAGACAGATGTAAAAAACTACCGGGACTTCACTCTGGACTGGTATCGGGTCTGCTGGCCTTGGATGGCCCTCTATAACAGCATTATCCCCTGCACGGCTATGTTTACCCTGCCGCTGGGGGCGTGGTTTGTCCTGCAAGGCTGGTCCACCCTGCCAGATCTGGTGCTGGTGCTGTGCATGAGCTTCGGCGTCGGCGCGCCGCTGCTGCGGTCTCTCAGCTTTCTGTCCACCATGCCCCAGGTCAATTTCAAAATCGAGGCTCTGGAGCAGCTGATGAGCGCGCCGCCCTTACAGCAGACGGACCGCCCGTTTGCCGGAAAGAATCACTCCATCTCCTTTGAAGATGTCCGTTTTGGTTACCAGGAGGAGGAAGTCCTCCACGGCGTCTCTCTCTCCGCCAGGGAGGGGAGCTTGGTCGCCCTGGTGGGCGAATCCGGCAGCGGAAAATCCACCTTAGCCAAGCTGCTGGTACATTTTTATGATGTGTCCGGCGGCGCAGTGAAGATCGGCGGGCAGGACGTGCGGGACATGAGCATTGAATCACTGAATGACCAGATCTCCTATGTGTCCCAGGAGCAGTTCCTGTTCAACATGAGCCTGCTGGAAAATATCCGCCTGGGCAAGCTGGATGCCACGGACGAGGAAGTTCTGTCGGCGGCGGAAAAGGCCCAGTGCGGCGAATTTCTGGCCCGTCTGCCCCATGGCATCCACACTATGGCCGGGGATGGCGGAAAACAGCTCTCTGGCGGAGAACGGCAGCGGATCTCCCTTGCCCGGGCGATTTTGAAAAACGCCCCTATCGTGGTACTGGACGAGGCAACCGCTTTCATGGATCCCGAGAACGAGGAGAAGATGAACGCCGCCATTGCCCAGGTCATCCGGGGCAAAACGGTCATCGTGATTGCCCACCGGCTCCACTCCATCGTGAACGCGGATCAGATCTGCGTGTTGCATCAGGGCAATGTGGCGGCGGTGGGGACGCACAAAGAACTGCTGGAGCGCAGCCCGGAATATCAGACCCTCTGGCAGGCGGCGGAAGGTGCCGCGGATTGGAAGGTATCGGTTGAGGAGGTGTTGGCATGATCGCGTTGATGAAGCGAATCCTGAATGTGGCGGGAGGTTACAAGGGGCGTATTCAGCTGGCCTTTGTGTTTTCTTTCCTGAAGTCCCTTTTGGCGAAAGCACCCATCGGCATGGCGTTTCTGGTGCTGACCGCGTTTCTGGACGGCAGTGCCGGCAGCCGCCTGTGCCTGACCATGGGAGCGGCCATGGCAATCTGTCTGGTCTTGCAGGTGCTCTGCCAGCACGCGGCGGACCGCCTGCAATCGGCGGCCGGGTTCATGGTGTTCGCAGAAAAGCGGATGGAGCTGGGGGCGCACCTGCGGAAGCTGCCCATGGGCTACTTTACCGAGGGAAACATCGGAAAAATCAGCTCTGTACTCTCCACCGATATGGTGTTTATTGAGGAAAACTGCATGACCGCGCTGGCGGATATGATGAGCTATATCTTCGCTGAGGCCATTATGCTCTCGTTCCTGTTTGTCATCCATCCTTGGCTGGGCCTTGCCGGGTGCGCGCTGATGCTGCTGGTGCTGGCCATCGCCAAGGGGATGCGCCGGGAGGGGCTGGAGGACTCGGACATCCGCCAGGCCCAGAGCGAGAATCTGACGGAGGCGGTGCTGGACTTTGCCGAGGGCATCGGCATTATCAAGACCTACAACCTGCTGGGCGAGAAATCGGCGGAGCTGACGGAAAACTTCCGTGAAAGCCGTAAAACGAGCATTGACTTTGAGGAAAACCACGCGCCCTGGCAGCGGCGGCTCAACCTGGTGTTTGGGCTGGGAGTGGCCGTCGTGGTGGCACTGACGCTGTTCCTGCGCAGCCGCGGGCTTTTGGATTCCTCTCTCGCCGTGGGAGTCATGCTGTTTGTGTTCGACCTGTTCGGCCCAATGAAGGCCCTGTACGGCCAGAGTTCCCGCCTGACGGTAATGAACAGCTGCATGGACCGGATCGAGGAGGTCTTTGCCGAGGCGGAGCTATCGGACAAAGGGACGGCCCACATCCCCGCCCGGAGCGGCGGCCCCGAGGTGGAGTTTCGGAATGTCAGTTTCGCCTACGGGGAGAAGGAAACGCTGCATGATATCAGCTTTTGCCTGGAAAAGAATCAGATGGCGGCGCTGGTGGGGCCGTCCGGCGGCGGCAAGTCCACCATCGCCAGCCTGCTGGCCCGGTTCTGGGATGTGAAGTCCGGCCAAGTACTGGTACGGGGCGTGGATATTCGGACGGTCCCCCTGTCGGAGCTGATGGACCACATCAGTATGGTTTTTCAAAGGGTGTATCTGTTCCAGGACACCATCTACAACAATATCGCCATGGGCCGTCCGGATGCCAGCCGGGAGGAGGTCATAGAGGCGGCAAGGAAGGCCCGATGCCACGATTTCATCATGGCCCTGCCCAACGGCTACGATACGGTGGTCGGGGAGGGCGGCGAATCCCTCTCCGGCGGCGAGAAACAGAGAATTTCCATTGCCCGCTGCATCCTGAAGGATGCGCCCATTGTCATTCTGGACGAGGCCACAGCCAGCGTGGATGCGGACAACGAGAGCTATATCCAGCAGGCTATCAGCGAGCTGTGCAAGGGCAAGACGCTGCTGGTCATCGCCCACCGGCTGAACACGATCCGCCACGCCAATCAGATCTTCGTGGTGGCGGAAGGACAGATCGTCCAGCGGGGCGTCCATAAGGAGCTGATGCGGGAGGAGGGCATTTACCGCAAGTTCGTCTCGGTACGGGAAAACAGCCAGGGCTGGAACAGCCGAAGCGCGTAAGGAAAGAGCCGGTGCGGATGCACCGGCTCTTTCCCCATATTTTATGCAATATTCCAGCCCTCCGCCCGCTGCCGGGTCTCCACAAAGCTGCGGTAGCGCCCCGGTTGGGCAATCAATTCCCGATGGGTCCCCTTCTGGACGATCTGACCATGATCCAATACCAGGATCTGATCCGCATTCTGAATGGTGGCCAGCCGGTGGGCGATGACGAAGCAGGTCCGCCGGCGCATGAGCTTATCCATGGCCTTCTGGATGAGAATCTCTGTGCGGGTGTCCACGTTGCTGGTAGCCTCGTCCAGGATGAGCAGCTCCCGGTCCGCCAGAAGGGCGCGGGCGATGGTGAGCAGCTGCTTCTGTCCGCCGGAGATGGTGATGTTGTCCTCCCCGATGACCGTGTCGTAGCCCTTGGGCAGGGTGCGGATGAAGTGGTCGCAGTAGGCCTCGTCACAGGCCCTGACGATCTCCTCCCTGGTGGCCTCCGGTTTGCCGTAGGCTACGTTTTCCGCCACGGTGCCCTTGAAGAGCCAGGTGTCCTGGAGCACCATGGCGAACAGAGCGCGGCTGCTGTCCCGGGAGACGGTGGACAGGTCCGTACCGTCCACCAGAATGCGCCCCCGGTCCACGTCGTAAAAGCGCATGAGCAGATTGACAATGGTGGTCTTCCCCGCCCCGGTGGGGCCTACGATGGCCACCTTCTGCCCAGGCTCCACCCGGATGTTCAGGTCCTGGATGAGGGGTCTGTTCTTGTCGTAGGAGAAGCTCACGTCCTCGAAGATCACCTGTCCCCGGACGGCAGAGACGTCCATCTCCCCCTGCACGGGGTCCTCCTCCTCCCGGTCCAGCAGGGCGAAGACCCGGCCGGCGGCGGCAGAGGCGTGCTGGATGTTGCTCATGCCGTTGGCGATCTGCTCCAAGGGGGAGGCGATCTGCCGGGCGAAAAGGACGATGGTCATGACGGTGCCCACGCTTACCCCCCGGTATACCACCAGCCACCCGCCCAGCAGGTTGATGAGGTCGCCGCCGTCGTCCACAATCAGGTGGGGGCGGCACTTGAGCGTTTCCACCAGCAGGTCCTCATAGGCCTTCATGTCCACGCCGTGAACGCCGAAGGTCTCCACCCCCAGATCGGCCATCGCGGCGGCCACATCATCCTGCGCGGCAACCGCAACATGTGGACGTTGCTGCCGCTCAAATACCGCCGCCACATATTCGCCGGCAACGGTGAGAGCGGCGGCGCCGGGTGCAGTTTCGGAAAAGACGGCGAGGACATAACCATAGATGTGCCCTGCGGCACGGTGGTGTACGACGCCGAAACGGGCGACTATCTGACGGAGGTCACCGACGACGGACAGCTCGTGAAGCTGTTGCGCGGCGGCCGCGGCGGCCTCGGCAACTGGCATTTCAAAAGCGCCACCAACCGCACTCCGCGCTATGCACAGCCCGGCGAACCGGCAATCGAGAAAACCATAATCCTTGAGCTGAAACTGCTGGCCGACGTTGGCCTCGTAGGCTTCCCGAACGCCGGTAAATCAACACTTCTGTCCGCACTATCGGCAGCACGTCCTAAAATCGCCGATTATCCGTTCACAACCATGGAGCCTCAACTTGGCATTGTGTCCTACCGCGACAACCGTTCTTTCGTGATGGCCGACATTCCCGGTATAATCGAAGGTGCGAGCGAGGGTAAGGGCCTTGGACTCCGCTTTTTGCGCCATATCGAACGCAACGCCGTGCTTCTGTTCATGGTTCCGGCCGATGCCGAGGATATCACGAAAGAATATGAGGTTCTGCTCTCCGAGCTTGAGAAGTTCAATCCCCAGCTGATGGACAAGCAACGCGTCCTGGCAGTGTCGAAAAGCGACATGCTCGACGATGAGCTGATCGCTGAGATCCGCCCTACGCTCCCGACCGACATCCCCTGCGTATTCATCTCCGCCGTCACAGGCATGGGGCTTACAGAACTGAAAGATATCCTATGGGGCGCGATCACCGACGAGCGCAACCAGATAGCCACACCGGCCATTACCCATCGTCCGCTCGACGGCCACCACCGCGTGCGCGAGGAGGACGAGTTCATCTTCGAACCGGAACCCGGAATGCCGGAAGAACCCGAAGAAGAGGATCTCGATGAAGATTTCCCCGAGGACTGGGGCGACGACTGGGACTACGATATCAACCAATGACGCAGCCGACAATCTCCAGAATTGATCTTCCGCTGGCCGACGGGATAACAGCATTCTCAACGCTTCGCAATGCCGAAGATCCATCAATACCATACTCCGGATTCAACGCCTGCCATTATGTAGGCGATGATCCGGAGCATGTCAAAAAATGCCGTCGCCTATTAGCCGGAGAGCTTGCCATCCGGGAAGAAAATATTATCATCCCCACGCAGATCCATTCTGCCTCCGTGGCCACCATCACCCATCTGCCCGTCGATCCTGAAGATATAAACGGGGTGGACGCATTGGTCACAAACTTATCCGAGGTTGCTCTCGCCATCAACACTGCCGACTGCGTGCCGATAGTAATGGCCGATCCTGAGTCGGGGGTCATTGCGGCAGCCCACAGCGGATGGCGCGGAACCGTAGCCGGAATAGCAGAACGCACATTAGAAGCCATGGTGTCGCTCGGTGCCGATAGAAACCGGATACGGGTTGCCATAGGCCCATCGATATGCACAAAATGTTTTGAAGTTGGACAGGAAGTGGCCGATCAGTTCATCGACTTGTACGGGAACCAGAGCCACACCGTCATATCAGAAATATATCCACGTCCCCACGTTGATCTGGTCAGAGCCATAACATTATCGCTGACAAAAGCCGGAGTAAAACCAGATCACATCGCTCTATCAGAAGTGTGTTCCCATTGCAATCCCAAGGATTATTTCTCAGCCCGAAGCATAGGCATAAAGTCCGGGCGGACGCTCACCGTTGTCATGCGCTGAGACCGATCTGCTGGATCGATCTGTCGAAGGTGTCGCGGTCAAGCGCACGCTGCCGCATGCGGTTGCGGTAGGTATAGACAGTGTTGTGGGACAGACGCAGAAAACGTGCCACAACCGCCGTATCATCAATCCCAAGACAAGAGAAAGCCAGAACACGCAACTCCGTGGTCAACCGGCCTTCAGCTGTCTCTATCCTACGCTCAGGAATCAACAAGGCATTTACCTGCTGCAAAAAGTCGGGATAGAGATTGAAGATGGTGTTATCGAAAGTCAGATTCTGCATCTCATCGTGATCGTCGTTCAGCACCTGGCTCTCCAGCATATCCTTCACGGAAGCCACCTGCCCGGCCACAAGTTTACGGCGGATATTCGAGAGCGTAGAATCAAATTTCTCAAGGGTCGCCGCGTGCAGACGCAGGAACTCTACAGTCAAAGCACGGCGGTCGGCCTCGACGGCAGTCTGTTCACGGAGTGTGTTGTTATGGCGTCCAGCATCACGGCGCATGCGCATGGCGAAAATCAACGTGATGCCCGAGACCACGAGTGCCACACATGATATTAAGATTAAAATAGCAGTCATCATATCGTAAGGATGGCTTTGATACAACATGTTTGTTTATGCAAAGATAGGAAAAACATACATCTTTTATCCATAAAAAGGCGCAAAGATGCTATATTTTTAATAATTTTTATCTATAGTAGCACTTTTGTAATACCCTGAATCACAATATTATTTACTAAAAACCATCTAAACTTGTCCTAAACAATGGCTAAATATCGCGCCGGATTGCTTGCACTCTGATTAATTTTGCAGACGAATTAGGAAAGAGAACGAAGTGCAATAATAGTAATGTGATTTATGTTAGGTTTATGACCGGATCAAATTACCGACGGTCATGAAAAGGCAAAGGCGAGTCGTGGTGACTCGCCTCGTTTTTTTATCATGCCGTCCTGCCTATTTCACGGGGATTTTCTCGATGCGACGCTCATGGCGGCCACCTTCAAATTCCGTGTTCAGGAACGTATCGACAATCTCAAGAGCTTTGTCCGCCGGGATGAACCGCGCAGGAAGCACGAGCACATTGGCATTGTTATGTTCTCTGGCCAGACGTGCAAGATCGGTGTCCCAGCAAAGCGCGGCGCGGATTCCCTGATGCTTGTTGAGAGTCATGGCGATGCCATTGCCTGTTCCACACATTGCGATTCCCGGATAGTCAGAGCCGTTTTCAACTGCAAGTGCGCAGGGATGGGCGAAATCAGGATAATCACAACTATCGGCCGAATCAGTTCCGAAATCCTCTGTAGCAATGCCACGTCCGTTCAGATACTCAATGATTGTCCGCTTTAGTTCATAGCCCGCGTGATCACTGCACAGGGCCACTTTTTTTCCGGGTTGAAGAATGCTCATGATTGTTATATTTTCGTATTAATAATATCGTGTTTAAAGATCCAATGAAATATGCCGCCAGATACGCTGTGGAATACACCGCCACAAGGCGTTGACAATGCGCCAGCGCGAATCTATCACGGCTATACGTTTGCGCTGCAACATGGCCAGCTCAATACGGCGCACCGCATAGTCAAGGGTCATCTCCATCGGGTAATCCTTTTCCGGATCGAGAAGATCGGTGCGGATGAATCCCGGACGTATATCCGTGAATCCCACATTGACATGCCGTGTATATGCAAGCTGCTCAAGAGCATTGATAAACGTCTGCTCAAAGCGTTTCGACGCACTGTAGGCGGCCGAAAGCCCTATTCCCTTTGTACCGGCAATGGACGTGATGGCGCAGATCTGGCCTTTATGCACATTAGCCGTATCACGGAAGTATTTGAACGCGGCAACCATGATTCTTGCAAAGCCTTCTACGTTGACACGCAATGTCCGTGTCACCTTTCCGGAATCAAGATCAGGATCCATATAGCCCGTCCCGGCTGCAAACAGAAGGTAGTCCATTCCGGAGTTCATCTCGATCAGATCATAGAACCGCTCCGCGGCATCATCGGCTGCAACGTCAATTGTCTTGTAAACAATCTGCCCCGGCACAAGTCCGGCTATCTCTTTCAGATTTTCCTCCCTACGGGCAGCGATTCCCACTTCCCATCCGCCACGGGCGAAGTCAAGAGCCACTTTGCGACCGATACCCGATGATGCTCCGACAATGATAATTTTTCTTGCCATAGTTCTCTAATTGTTTAATCCATATCGGGCAAAAGGAAATGTACGCATTTTATTCTATCCGTTCGCCCGTCTCTGTATTAACCGCAGGATCAGGCTTCTTGTTCAACGGAATGGTGTAGGAAATCGAAAAGCTCCCCGTAAAAGCAGTGCCCCGTTTACCAAATCCAGGGATATACATAGGTTTCCCGTACGGGGCTGCGCTCTCATGCAGAACAGCATGATATTTGACCGACCAGCCAAGCGAGATGGACTTGAATATGTCAACTCTCAGTCCGGCAAGGAACTCGAAATATCCTGCGGAGGCCGACTGTGACGGAATCGAGAACTCAACCGGATCATCCCAATAACCAGGCGACATGGTGACATTCTTCACCTGATACTTGAACGGAGTGAAACCATATCGGATGCCTGCATAAAGCTGATATCGCGGATTGTTGTTATACAGGAAGTTGTAGTTGATACCTATTTTAAAATAAGGAGCCATCGGGGAATGGAACGTATAGTTCTGCCCATCCGGAGTTATATCACAGGCTCCGAGACCGAACTCAACTACAGGCTTATACCTGTTGTGCAGGCTCAATTCGGCCCATACATCGCCTATGCCATAGTCCGATCCGAGAATACGCATCACGGGATCCCACACGTTGACACCTACCGTTACCGACTCCAGCAACGGATAGATCATACTTTTATCTTTCTTTACCAACGTAGTATCGACCCATTCCTGACCTGTGACCGTATCAACGAACACCACATGGCCTTCGGCATCCCTTCTCTCTGCAAGATTGGCCTTGGGATCCACGGTCTCCGGCTGCTCCACGACTCCTCCGGTGCCAGGGCGCGTCTTCACAGGGGTGATCTTTCGTTGTGCAAGACACGGCACCACAAGAGCCATACAGACAGCAACGATGGTAAAAGCCCGGAATATTCTATCAATCAGTTTCATCGGTTGATGTACGGAAATAAATTTTTATACGTTCGAGATCTGTGTTAGTGATCAAAGAGTCCACTATCGCGACAGAATCAACGAGATGACGCGTATATTTGAAGCTATGTATCTCATAAAGAAGCATGGCTCCACATTGCTCGGACGCGAAATAAGGGCTTGAAGTGTAGCCGAATGTCAATGTGTCGTTATAGGCTTCGTCGTCAAGTCCTTCCTGAGTGTAATGGAACACGTAAGACATATTGTCGGATCCGGCGCGGAACGGCAGATAGGCCAGCGACATCGCTTCGCCGGAATGATAGAGCACCGAATCGCCAGGAGCGCCGACTCCATATATCTCAAGATTTGACAACGTTATGGATGCCTCAGTGGACGAACTGTAGAAGCCGGCCAGAGGCAACGAGCTTTGGTTGTCTGTACATCCCGAGGTGTTACACGACGACAACACCGCCGATATGCTCAACACTGTCAATATGATTATTGCCGGTATTTTCCCCATATCGCGATCTCTTCAAGTGTTTTGCGTTTTTTCGCCGGGGCCACAGACTCCGGATCAGGATACCCCACAGGAATTATAGCCATCGGCTCTATATATTCCGGAAGTGCGAGAACCTTAGCCAGACGCTCAGCGTCAAAATTGCAGATCCAACAAGTTCCAAGTCCGAGATCCGAAGCCTCCAGACAGATATGTTCCACAGCAATAGCCAGATCAATATCGCAATGATCTTTTCCATCCTCGCGGTGCCATGAACATGAATGATCTCCGCAAGCCACAATGAACGTACCGGCATTGTTCATCCACTCGCGAGGATAAACAGCTCTGACCTCTGCGGCAAGATCGGGAGTTGTGACAACAATGAAAAGCCATGGCTGCCTGTTGCAGGCCGATGGCGCAAGACGCGCCGCCTCCAGAATTGCTGTCACCTGATCTTCCGGAACAGGCTGCGGAGTATAGTTCCGGCAGGAATATCTATCGCGTGCAATACGCAGAAAACCGTTTATTTTCTCAGTCTCAGACATCATTTGATCTCCTCCTCTATTTCGTAATCATTGCGGCGCGTGGAATTTCTGGCTATCAGCTCGCCGATAAAACCGGTGAGAAACAGCTGTGTGCCAAGAATCATCGCTGTCAGCGCTATATAGAAGTACGGTGAATCCGTGATGAGACGATATGCCTCTCCGGCGCAAATATGATAGAGCTTGACACCTCCAAGAAACATCACGGAGAGCAATCCGATCATGAACATAAGACTTCCAAGCAGACCGAAGAAATGCATCGGTTTACCTCCGAACTTATTGGTAAACCAAAGGGTCATCAGGTCGAGATAACCATTGACAAAACGGTCGAGTCCAAATTTCGACTTTCCGTATTTTCTCGCTTGATGGTGAACCACTTTTTCCCCGATGCGTGTGAAGCCGGCATTCTTCGCCAGATATGGAATATAGCGGTGCATGTCGCCATACACCTCTATATGCTTGACAACCTTGTTTCTGTAGGCTTTCAGGCCGCAATTGAAATCATGAAGATTATGAATTCCGCTCACACGACGGGCAGTAGCATTGAACAGTTTGGTCGGGATGGTCTTCGACAGCGGATCGTAGCGTTTCTGTTTCCAGCCACTGACCAGATCAAATCCATCCTTCATGATCATTTTGTAAAGCTCCGGTATCTCATCCGGACTATCCTGAAGATCAGCATCCATGGTTATCACAACATCTCCTTGCGCACGGGCAAATCCCGTGTTCAATGCAGGCGACTTTCCATAGTTACGACGGAAACAGACACCCTTCACTGCCGGATTATGCTCTGCAAGACGATTGATGACCGACCAGGAATCATCCGTGCTGCCATCATTTATAAACAGGATCTCGTAGCTGAACCGATGCTCATCCATCACTCGCCGTATCCAGCTTTCCAGCTCCGGAAGCGACTCAGCCTCATTGTATAGCGGTACGATTACGGTTATATCCATCGTATTTGTTTTATATCATTTATTCGGTTATTCCATTTGTGCGTGATGCCATCTGGCCGGCCAGGGAGCGACGGCGTGCAACGCTCTGAGCAATAGCTGCTGTTATAAGCGAAAGCACTGACCCGGTCGACATGCTGAGCCAGAACATCGACATGGTGAAAGACGATGCCGACGGAACGGCTCCGCTATCTATCATGCGCTGCATGATCTGAGCAGTCTCCGCATAATCATTGCCCGGCATCGCTTCGCAGGAAGCTATGCAGTTTCTGACAAGCCCGAGGATCATATCCGGCTCCACGAACTTGATATACAACATTGTGACAAGTGAACAGATCACTGATCCGAACAAAAATGTCATTATTCCTTGCATCCAAAGCCCGGAAAAAGTTGTCTGACCTTTTTGCCGGCGAACCGTTGACCGCATCGTGGCATAGATAACGACAGGCATACACGCCATCAGACAAAGCAACGCAAACGAAGCAATATTCACTCGCGTCATCAACACGAAAAAGGCGAACATGCCCGACATATATAGCCCTACCGGGATTCCGGCACGCGCACCAAGATAATATGGAGAGTCTTGTTTTTTCAAATCAATATGTTTTTATTATTGCAAAGATACATATTTTCCACAAGCAAACATCGCAAACAGCTGTTAAATCACAAAACTACCACAACTGCCCCACAAATTTTCAACCACCAAGCGATCCAATTCCAACGCGATTGAACCGGTAAAGTCTCAAAAACAGCTTAAAATTGTTATATTTTTATTTATATTCGCCTCGATATTAAAACTAATTAATTAATTGATTTATAAGATTAGAAGCATTATATTACTTATGTCACAGTTTATATTGCAGCAAAAACTATTGCATAGAGCATCTTGTGTAGCTATTTTTGCATTGTAAAATTTTTTCAGTTAAGGATTGCGACTTGACATAAGGTAAAAAAGGACAAACCACATAAGGTACAAGTCAGACAATAAATACCCCTTCACACTGGGGTGGCAATGGTCAAGACAAATATAAATGAGTCGCAAAAAAGAAATTTAAGGAATAAGATTGGTGATGAATCAAAACGATACATCAAAACAAACGGCCGGTTCGTGAGAATCGGCCGTTTGTTTTGATATTGTATGGCTATAGGGATTTCAATCCTTCGGATGGAATGTTCCGATATGACGCTTTTTCTTTTCCTCAAAAATCTCGTCTATGGTCAGCAGTATTCCTGTTTCCTCTACATCGCCAAACTCATCGTTGATTGCAGTACCGAACACTCGCATCGTTGGCGACAGGTTCATATAGGCATTGATCAGCGGTGGAATATTGATCCCGAAACTACGGATCTCATGATTAAGCGTCTTGTAATCGTCCGCGTATGAATCTCCGCAGAACAAAGCCTCCATCTCCTTGACATCAATCTTTGTGTCGAGAGGATTCATTGGAGTGACGAGCTTGTCCGGATCCGAAAAATGCTTGCTGAAGAAATAAAGTATCATATTGCGGCAAGCCTTTATATATCCCGGATACATTGTGACTTTGCCGAAAAGATATTTGATCTCAGGATGAACAACAGTCAATGCGCCAAGTCCGTCCCAGAGATTATCAAGCGCATATAGAGCCTTTGCACCGGCTTTCGAGGATTGATATTCAAGACGGACGAATGAACGTCCAAGCTCGATTGTCTCCGGAAGATATTCCCTCAGGAATTTATCGGAAAAATCAAACATGTGGGCTGTGGCAATCCGGGGAGTTCCATCCGGACGTATCTGTATATCCCGGCCTGTGATATAACGGTAGCCGCCGAGAATCAGTCTTGCAGACGGATCCCAGACGATAAGCTGCCGGCATGGTGGCATCATGACGTCATATTCATCTATATCACACGACTTACCGGTTCCTCCTCCGGCCGCTCGGAACGCGATTTCTCGCAGACGGCCTATCTCACGCATCACGTTAGGTGCGCTATGGGCATCGACAACGTAGATCTGATTGTTGCCCTTGTTGGTATCACGCAGGAACGTGCTTTCAGTCAATTCCGACTCTATAAGTTCTGTGCTGACAGGGGCAATTATTTCTTCTTTCATCAACTGATGCGTTTTGAGCTTGTTTCAATTTATCCAAGACGGTAGACAATCTCCTTGATCTCATCAGCCTGACCCTGAGCTTGGCGACCACCTTTCAGCGACTCGCAGGGGATAGGGTGTCCGATGCGTATTTCATACGACTGTCCTGCACTGCGGAACACCTCTCGTGGCAATCTGACCATCTCGATATTGAGTTTCAGTCCAAGCAGTGTCCTCAGTTTTGCAAAATTATAAAAAAAGTTTGAGTTTTTCCCCTTAAAGTAAACAGGAATTACAGGCCTTTGGTGCTGAATCGCCTTGTTTATGAAATTTTTCTGCCACTGCAGATCGGCTATCAGTCCATTTTTGCCCTTACGGGACACAAGACCGGCCGGAAAGATGATCACGGGCTTGTCCGACGACATTGCCTCGTCTATGCCACGGAATGCATCGCGCGACTGATGGCCATGCTTGTTGATTGGCAGAAAAACGCCTCCAAGAGGCTCTATGGCCATCAACAGATCATTCACAACAAACTTCAACCCGGGGCCATAGACACGCGTGAAATAGTCTATAAGCATCATTCCGTCCAATCCGCCCAATGGATGATTGCACACAATGATCACCCTTCCGTCTGATGGAAGATTCTCCGCCCCCACGACATTATATGTAATTCCAAGATGATCGATCACACCACGGCAAAAGTCGGCATCCCGTTTTCCGTGACACACTCGCAACATCTCATTCAGTTCGCGCTGGCAGATAACCCGTTCAAGCCATCTGACGACAAACCGCGGTATATATCGAGACTGGCGCGGAATCTTCTCCTTGATAACACGCCCGAGATCTATCTCTATTGGTTTATTCTCATCCATTGTTCCACAAAGTTACTACATATCGACTATATATTGCAAATTCACCGCCGATGATAAACCGGTTATTACATAAAATGACTAATTTTGCCCCATGGGAATATCAAAAAAAATAGCTTCTGCCGCAGCCTTATGCGCCACCTCTGCAAAAAGCGTCATAAAGCTGGCCATAGAGTCGCGCCCATGCGGAATCCGCAAGGCTGAAGACTCCGATGAATCACTAATTATAATGGGCAACGGCCCATCTTTGGCCGATGCGATGGCCAACCACGCCCCTGCCCTGCGCAATCATCCGCTGATGGCCGTCAATTTCGCTGCAAACGCTGAGGAATTCTACGGCTTCCGGCCTCGCTACTACGTGTTGGCCGATCCGGTTTTCTTTGCCAACACCCCCCACGAGAATGTCTCGAAGCTATGGAAAAACCTTTCCGAGCGCATCAACTGGCCAATGACGCTCTTCATACCGGCAAAAATGCGCCGTAAAGCCCGTCTGAGCTCCAATCACAACATCGACCTACAGACATTCAACCCTGTGGGCGTGGAAGGATTCCAATGGCTGGAAAACGCCGTGTTTGCATCCGGGCGCGGAATGCCTCGCCCTCGAAACGTTCTGATCGTGGCTATAATGATCGCACTGAAGATGGGCTACAAAAATATATGGCTGACCGGTGCCGACCATTCATGGACACGGACTCTTGAGGTTGACGAAAACAACACCGTGATCAGCGTCCAGCCCCATTTCTACAAGGACAACGACGCTGAACATGCCCGTGTGGCATCCGTTTATAAGGACATACGTTTACACCAGATCATGCACAGCTTCTATGTAGCGTTCCGCTCTTATTTCTTCATACGCCGCTTTGCCGACCATTCCGGAGCCACAATCATCAACGCAACTCCAGGGTCATTCATCGACGCTTTTCCGCGCCGTCAGCTCTCCGAACTCGACTGACAATCCACTGACACATGATAACGAACGAGGGCGCATCCACTATTGGATGCGCCCTCGCTGTTCTATGATCTGCCAGATCTTAATCCGGCACGAGGATTCAATTTATTTGGTTGTCTCTGACTCGATCTTTACATCGGTAACTACCGGTTCGTCGAACATACCTTCGATATCGTCGCGTGAACCCACAACCAGACGTTCATACTCGCGCAGACCGGTACCGGCAGGGATCAGGTGACCGCAGATCACGTTTTCCTTCATGCCCTCGAGTGTGTCCGTCTTACCATTGATGGCAGCCTCGTTGAGAACCTTGGTTGTTTCCTGGAACGATGCAGCCGACATGAAGCTCGTGGTCTGGAGAGCCGCACGTGTGATACCCTGAAGTATCTGCTCCGATGTTGCAGGAACGGCATCGCGGACGGTGATCAGACGGAGGTCACGGCGTTTCAGTGCCGAGTTCTCGTCGCGGAGCTTACGGGCAGTGATGATCTGACCGGGCTTCACATTCTCGCTGTCACCGGCATCGGTAACCACCTTCTTGCCCCAGATACGATCGTTCTCTTCCATGAACGCACGTTTGTCGACGATCTGCTGTTCAAGGAAGCAGGTGTCACCCGGATCAAGGATATTGACCTTACGCATCATCTGGCGGACAATAACTTCAAAGTGCTTGTCGTTGATCTTCACACCCTGCATACGGTACACATCCTGAACCTCATTGACAATGTATTCCTGAACGGCTGTCGGGCCCATGATATTGAGGATGTCGGCCGGAGTGATGGCACCGTCGGAAAGCGGCGTGCCGGCACGTACATAGTCATTTTCCTGTACAAGGATCTGCTTAGACAGCGGCACGAGATATTTCTTGACCTCGCCAAGACGAGATGTGACAGAGATCTCGCGGTTACCGCGCTTAACTTTGCCGAAGTTGACCTCACCGTCGATTTCGGCAACGATAGCCGGGTTGGACGGGTTACGGGCCTCGAACAGCTCGGTTACTCGGGGCAGACCACCGGTGATGTCACCGGCATTGCCGGCAGCGCGAGGAATCTTGACGAAGATCTCGCCCGGTTTGAGTTCTGCATTCTCGTCAACCATCAGGTGAGCGCCCACAGGCAGAGCGTAAGTCTTCACGATCTGACCGTTTGCGTCAACGATATTGGCTTCGGGAACTTTGCCACGGTCCTTGGACTCGATGATAATCTTCTCGCGCAGACCGGTCTGTTCGTCGGCATCAACGCGGTAGGTGACATTTTCCACAAGGTTTACGAACTGCACACGACCACCGGCTTCGCTGACGATAACGGCGTTGAACGGGTCCCATTCGCAGATCACGTCGCCCTTCTTGACTGAAGCGCCATTGTCGAAATAAAGTTTCGAACCATAAGGGATGTTGGCGTTGGTGAGCATCATCTTGGTGTTAGGATCGATGATACGCATTTCAGCCAGACGGCCGATAACCACTTCTACGTTGCGACCGTTGGCATCAACCTCGTCGGTCTTGACCGTACGGAGCTCATCAATTTCCAGATCACCGTCGTAACGCGATACAACCGACGATACGGCTGCGATATTCGAAGCGACACCACCGACGTGGAATGTACGGAGCGTCAGCTGAGTACCGGGCTCGCCGATCGACTGGGCGGCGATCACGCCGACAGCCTCACCTTTCTGAACCAGACGGTTGTTGGACAGGTTACGGCCGTAGCACTTGGCGCAGACACCCTTCTTGCTCTCGCAGGTGAGAACCGAACGGATCTCAACAGATTCAATGGGCGACTCGTTGATGCGGTCGGCGGCTATATCGTTGATCTCTTCGCCGGCAGCAACGATAAGTTCGCCGGAAATAGGATCGATGATATCGTGAACTGAAACACGTCCGAGGATACGTTCGCCGAGCGACACAACAACCTCGTCGTTCTTCTTGATCTCTGTGCAGACAAGGCCGCGCAGTGTGCCGCAGTCCTCTTCGTGGATAATCACGTCGTGAGCAACGTCGACAAGACGACGGGTGAGATAACCGGCGTCGGCAGTCTTCAACGCGGTGTCGGCAAGACCCTTACGGGCACCGTGGGTTGAGATGAAGTATTCCAGCACCGACAGACCCTCCTTGAAGTTCGCCAAAATCGGGTTTTCGATGATCTGACCTCCTTCGGCACCACTCTTCTGCGGCTTGGCCATAAGACCACGCATACCGGAGAGCTGACGGATCTGGTCCTTAGAACCACGGGCACCGGAGTCAAGCATCATGTAGACAGGGTTGAAGCCCTGCTGGTCGGCCGAGATCTGCTTCATAAGCGTATCGGCCAGACGTGCGTTGACGTGTGTCCAGATATCGATGATCTGGTTGTAACGTTCGTTATTGGTGATAAAGCCCATCGAATAGTTGTTGAGCACTTCCTGTACCTGCTCGTAACCCTCGCGGACATATTCTTCTTTTTCTTTCGGGATAAGCACGTCGCCGAGGTTGAACGACAGACCACCCTTGAATGCCATTGCATAACCAAGGTTCTTGATGTCGTCGAGGAACTGGGCTGAACGTGGAATACCGCATTTCTTGATAACCTTGGAGATGATCGTACGGAGCGATTTCTTCGAAAGGATCTCGTTGACATAACCGATCTCCTTCGGCACGAACTGGTTGACCAGAACGCGACCCACTGAAGTGTTCTCAACAAGGTGTGTGATCGGATTGCCATCGGCATCCACATCCTCCACAACAACCGAAACCGGAGCATGGAGCGTCACGCGACCTTCGTTATAAGCGATCTCTGCTTCCTCAGGTCCATAGAACTTGAGGCCTTCACCCTTGTCGCCCTTGCGGAGCTTGGTGATATAATAAAGACCGAGAACCATGTCCTGCGAAGGCACGGTGATAGGTGCGCCGTTTGCCGGGTTAAGAATGTTGTGTGCGCCGAGCATCAGCATCTGTGCCTCAAGGATAGCCTCGTTGCCAAGAGGAAGGTGAACGGCCATCTGGTCACCGTCGAAGTCGGCGTTGAATGCCGTACATGCGAGCGGATGCAACTGGATTGCCTTACCCTCGATCATCTTGGGCTGGAAGGCCTGGATACCGAGACGGTGAAGTGTCGGGGCTCGGTTGAGCAACACGGGATGACCTTTCATCACGTATTCAAGGATATCCCATACAACGGGTTCCTTGCGGTCAACGATCTTCTTGGCCGACTTGACAGTCTTCACGATACCGCGCTCGATGAGCTTACGGATAATGAACGGCTTGTAAAGCTCGGCGGCCATATATTTGGGGATACCGCATTCGTGCATCTTCAGCTCAGGACCTACGACAATAACCGAACGTGCTGAATAGTCAACACGCTTACCGAGAAGGTTCTGACGGAAGCGGCCCTGCTTACCCTTGAGTGAGTCCGAAAGTGATTTCAGCGGACGGTTTGCCTCGGTCTTCACAGCCGACGACTTGCGCGAGTTGTCGAGCAGCGAGTCAACAGCCTCCTGAAGCATACGTTTCTCATTGCGGAGAATCACTTCGGGAGCCTTGATCTCGATAAGACGTTTCAGACGGTTGTTACGGATGATCACACGACGGTAGAGGTCATTGAGGTCACTCGTTGCGAAACGGCCGCCATCCAGAGGAACAAGAGGACGCAGTTCCGGCGGAATAACGGGAACAGCCTGAAGAACCATCCATTCCGGTTTGTTGCGGTGGCGCGATGCGCGGAACGATTCAACAACCTGCAGACGCTTCAGAGCCTCTGTCTTACGCTGCTGCGAGCCATCGGTATCGGCCAAGTGGCGCAACTTGTACGACAGATCGTCGAGGTCAAGACGCTGCAGCAGGTCATAAACGGCCTCTGCACCCATCTTGGCGATGAATTTGTTAGGATCCGAATCATCGAGCATCTGATTTTCCTTTGGCAGACGGTCGAGGATTTCGAAATATTCTTCTTCTGAGAGAAGATCATTGGTTTCAAGAGGTTTTTCTTTACCATCCTTCGACTGATAGAACTCAGCGGCCACACCCGGCTGGATAACCACGTAGCGTTCGTAGTAGATCACAGCGTCGAGCTTCTTCGAGGGAAGACCAAGAAGATAGCCTATCTTGTTCGGAAGCGAACGGAAATACCAGATGTGTGCAACGGGAACAACGAGCTTGATATGTCCCATGCGTTCGCGACGCACCTTTTTCTCGGTGACTTCAACGCCGCATCGGTCGCAGACAATGCCTTTATAGCGGATACGTTTGTACTTTCCGCAGTGGCATTCATAGTCTTTGACAGGGCCGAAAATGCGCTCGCAGAACAAGCCGTCGCGCTCTGGCTTGTAGGTGCGGTAGTTGATGGTTTCAGGTTTCAACACCTCACCGCTTGACTTCTCGAGGATTTCCTCGGGAGAAGCCAGGCCGATGGTGATTTTGGAGAACCCGGTTTTAACTTTATTGTCTTTTCTTAAAGCCATATATTTTTTTGTTGACTAAGATTCTGAATGTGTTGGAGATTAATCTCGGATCTCTTTTACTGTTCGAGGTTGATGCTCAGACCAAGACCGCGGAGCTCGTGGAGAAGCACGTTGAGTGATTCCGGAATACCTGCCTGTGGCATCGGATCGCCCTTGACGATTGCTTCATAAGCCTTGCTGCGGCCATTGACGTCGTCACTCTTGATTGTCAGGATCTCCTGGAGGATATGCGATGCGCCGAATGCTTCAAGCGCCCAAACCTCCATCTCTCCGAAGCGCTGGCCACCGAACTGGGCCTTACCGCCGAGAGGCTGCTGAGTAATCAGTGAGTACGGACCGATCGAACGGGCATGCATCTTGTCTTCAACCATGTGACCGAGCTTAAGCATGTAGATCACACCTACGGTTGCAGGCTGGTCGAAACGTTCGCCCGTGCCGCCGTCGTAAAGATAGGTCTTACCGTAACGGGGCAGACCGGCCTTGTCAGTCCATGCATTCAGATCGTCGAGTGTTGCACCGTCGAAGATCGGAGTGGCGAATTTCTCACCCAGTTCGCGACCTGCCCATCCGAGCACGGTCTCGAAGATCTGACCGAGGTTCATACGTGAAGGCACACCCAGAGGGTTAAGCACGATATCGACAGGAGTTCCGTCGGCAAGGAACGGCATATCTTCCTGACGGACGATACGGCTCACGATACCCTTGTTACCGTGACGGCCTGCCATCTTGTCACCCACAGAGATCTTACGCTTCTTGGCAACATAGACCTTAGCCATCTGCATGATACCCGAGGGAAGGTCATCGCCTATCGAGATATCGTTCTTCTTGCGGCGCAGTTCTGTCTCGATCTCTTTCTTCTTGCGGAGATAGTTCACGATACAGTCGCGGATCATATCATTCTTGTGGGCATCCGAGGTCCACTTGCTCAGATTGATCGTATCGTAATCGATATCGCGGAGGATACCGGCAGAGAATTTCGCACCCTTGGCAACGATGTCAGTTCCCAGGAAGTCCTTCACACCCTGCGATGTCTTGCCCGATGTCAGCGTCATGAGCTTGTTGACAAGAACATCCTTGAGAGATTCAAGTTTTGCTTCATACTCTTCGTCAAGCTTGGGAAGAAGCGCATTGGCTGTCTTGCTCTTCTTCTTGGCTGCACGTGAGAAGAGATTGGTTCCGATAACCACACCCTTCAACGACGGAGATGCTTTCAGCGACGCATCCTTCACATCGCCGGCCTTGTCGCCGAAGATCGCACGCAGAAGTTTTTCTTCCGGTGTCGGATCGCTCTCTCCCTTAGGAGTGATCTTACCGATCATGATATCACCGGGAACAACGTGAGCTCCGACACGGATTATACCGCGTTCGTCGAGATCCTTCGTTGCGTCCTCGCTGACGTTGGGAATATCGGAAGTAAGTTCCTCCATACCACGTTTTGTCTCACGAACCTCGAGAGAATATTCGTCGACATGGACAGAGGTCAGGATATCCTCGCGCACAACGCGTTCGTTAAGCACGATAGCATCCTCATAGTTATATCCTTTCCAGGGCATGAACGCCACCTTGAGGTTGCGGCCAAGAGCGAGTTCACCGTTTTCGGTCGAGTAACCCTCAGTGAGAATGGTGCCGCGCTCAACACGCTGACCCTTCACGCAGATCGGACGAAGGTCAATTGTTGTGCTCTGGTTGGTTTTGCGGAATTTAGGAATATTATACTGCTTCACGGCATCCTCGAACGCAACGAATTCCTGATCTTCAGTGCGGTCATAGCGGATACGGATGCAGTTGGCGTCTACATACTCTATCACGCCGGCACCCTCTGCAGTGATCTGCGTGCGGCTGTCGCGGATGAGCTGACCTTCCAGACCGGTGCCCACGATAGGAGCCTCGCTGCGCAGCAACGGAACGGCCTGGCGCATCATGTTCGATCCCATCAACGCACGGTTAGCGTCGTCATGTTCAAGGAACGGGATCAGCGATGCAGCGATCGACGCGATCTGTGTCGGAGACACGTCCATAAGTTCAACCTGATCGGGAGCTACGATAGGGAAGTCGGCGTCAAGACGTGCTTTCACACGATCGTTCACGAACGATCCGTCATCATTCACGGGAGCATTACCCTGAGCGATGATCTTGCCTTCTTCAATTTCGGCTGTCAGGTAGATTATATCATTGTTGTCCAGATCCACCTTGCTGTTCTCAACCTTGCGGTAGGGAGTCTCAATGAATCCGAGATCATTGATCTTGGCATAGACGCAGAGCGACGAGATAAGACCGATGTTCGGGCCTTCAGGGGTCTCAATCGGACAGAGACGGCCATAGTGGGTATAGTGTACGTCTCGAACCTCGAAGCCGGCACGCTCACGTGACAGACCGCCGGGGCCGAGGGCCGACATACGGCGTTTATGTGTCATTTCAGCCAGAGGATTGGTCTGGTCCATGAACTGCGAAAGGGCGTTTGTGCCGAAGAATGTATTGATGACCGAAGAGATCGTCTTGGCGTTGATCAGGTCGATCGGAGTGAACACCTCGTTGTCACGCACGTTCATGCGCTCGCGGATTGTACGCGACATACGGGCAAGACCCACGCCGAACTGATTGTAGAGCTGCTCGCCTACAGTGCGCACACGACGGTTGCTCAAGTGGTCGATATCGTCAACATCGGTCTTAGAGTTGATAAGCTCGATAAGATACTTGATGATTGCTATGATATCTTCCTTGGTAAGCACTTTGACATCCATCGAGGTGGTAAGGCCGAGCTTCTTGTTGATTCTGTAGCGGCCAACCTCGCCGAGGTCATAGCGTTTTTCTGAGAAGAACAGGTTGGTGATCACCTCACGGGCGCTCGCATCGTCAGGAGCCTCTGCATTGCGGAGCTGACGGTAGATATATGAGATAGCATCCTTCTCGGTGTTCGTGGTGTCCTTCTGGAGTGTGTTGAAGATAATTGAATAATCATTGGCGTTGATATCCTCTTTGTGCAGAAGGATTGTCTGTGCGCCGGAATCGAGGATCTCCTGGATGTTATCCTCGGTGATAACGGTCTCGCGGTCGATCAACACCTCATTACGGTCGATCGAAACAACCTCGCCGGTATCTTCGTCGACGAAATCCTCCACCCAGGTCTTGAGAAGACGGGCAGCGAACTTGCGGCCGACACATTTCTTAAGATTGGTCTTGTTGACCTTTACTTCCTCAGCCAGACCGAATATTTCAATGATGTCCTTATCGCTCTCAAGACCGATAGCGCGCAACAAGGTTGTCACGGGCAATTTCTTCTTGCGGTCGATATAGGCATACATCACATTGTTGATGTCCGTTGCAAATTCAATCCACGAGCCGCGGAACGGAATGATACGTGCCGAATATAGCTTTGTGCCGTTGGCTTGAGTGCTCTGTCCGAAGAACACACCGGGCGAACGGTGGAGCTGCGAAACAACAACTCGTTCTGCACCATTGATCACAAACGTACCCTTCTCGGTCATATAAGGGATCAGACCAAGGTATACGTCCTGAATCACCGTGGCGAAATCCTCGTGATCCGGGTCGGTGCAATACAATTTCAGCTTGGCCTTCAGAGGTACGCTATAGGTCATGCCACGCTCCAGACATTCATCTATGCTGTAACGCGGTGGATCGATATAATAGTCGAGAAACTCTAAAACGAAATTATTGCGCGTGTCCGCGATAGGGAAATTCTCGGCAAATACTTTATATAGGCCCTCGTTGTTGCGCTTTTCAGGAGGCGTGTCGAGCTGGAGGAAGTCCTGGAACGACTTCAGCTGAACCTCGAGAAAATCAGGATATGGCAGCGGATTCTTTACCGACGCAAAATTGACACGGGGTTTATTTTCTGTTACTGACATCTAAAATAATAGTAAGGTTAAGGAACTTAAATTAAATATTAACACAAAAAGGTTAAGTATCCGCCAACGCGGCGATACTTAACCTATATACCTGATTAACAGGCGTTATTATTTAAGTTCAACTTCAGCGCCTGCTGCTTCGAGTTCTTTCTTGAGGCCTTCAGCGTCTGCTTTGGGAAGACCTTCCTTAACTACAGCGGGAGCACCGTCAACCAATTCTTTGGCTTCCTTCAGGCCAAGACCGGTCTGAGCCTTAACGACTTTAACTACATCGAGCTTCTTAGCACCTGCTGATTTCAACAGCACGTCGAAAGAAGTCTTTTCTTCTGCGGCGGGAGCACCAGCGGCGGGACCGGCAGCAACTGCAACAGCTGCAGCGGCGGGTTCGATGCCATATTCTTCCTTAAGGATCTGAGCAAGTTCGTTTACTTC